>Ga0209403_10004621_pt1 | contig 14857 bp, 15 predicted proteins | sample ArcticOcean_MG_C_8_FD_187440 | JGI IMG/M metagenome (GOLD analysis project Ga0209403, IMG submission 187440) | Marine microbial communities from western Arctic Ocean - ArcticOcean_MG_CB11_86 (SPAdes) (version 2) | ecosystem: Environmental > Aquatic > Marine > Oceanic | place: Arctic Ocean... | reverse complement strand
AATGAAAGTAACCAAGCATTAACAATAACATAAAATGGTTTGCAGACTTCACTTGGTTGAAAACTAAACCCTAGAAAGTGCACCCATCTTTGAGCACCTTTGATTTTGCTGCCGTCAAATAAAATAAATAAAAGTAAGCATAGGCAAATTAATAATCCAACAATACAAACTGCTTTAGTTTGGCGCTCATTTAGTATAGAAAATAATACGATAACGGGCAAACTTAACAGTCCAAATAAAATGTGTCGTAAAGTAAAATGATGAGATGATATATTCAAACTTTCTGCTAAATGTTGACTTGAAGCCATAACTAAAAAAATACCAAAAATAAAGAGTATAAAAAAGGAACTTAGTAAAACTCTATCTATAGTCCACCACCAGAGTGCAATAACTGATCTATCTGAACGTGTTATCAACATATCAAATTGCCTTCTTTAAAATGTACATTTATTATATTTTTAAATTTGTTGCCTCTAGCCTCAAAATTTTTGAATTGATCAAAGCTTGCTGCTGCAGGTGAAAGTAATATCACTACATTTTGTAGTTTAGATTTTTGAGCTTTTTCAATAGCAAGTTTAGTTGCGTTTTCTAATGTAGAACAATCCATTACTAAAATATTTTTATTGGAATCTAAAATTTGTTCTAAAAATATTTTAGAAGATTTTCCAATTAAGAATATCTCTATAACGTTCTCTAAACAATCTAAAGCTTTTCCAATTCCATCTTTTTTTGGTTCCCCACCAGCAATCCAATAAATATTTTTAAACGCAGTTAAAGCAGCAGCAGTGGCTTCTCCATTAGTTGCTTTACTATCATTTATTATTTTTATTTTTTTAGATGCGTAAACTGGCTCTAATCTATGGGGTAATCCTTTAAAATCATTAACTGCTAGTTTTATTAGCTCATCATCTAGTCCGAGCTTTTTGGCTAGAGCTGCTGCAATAGCTGTGTTTATGAAGTTATGCTTTCCTGCCAAAAATATATTTGCATTAACAAATTTTTCCCCATTTAATGCATTTACTTTTATTAAAGTTACTTGCTCAATTTCTTTTTTTGCAGTGATATCTTTTAGGTATGGATTAGTTGCATCTAAAACAAATAATGATCCTTTATTTAAAAAATTTAAGATTTTTAACTTACTATTTTTGTATGCGCCAAAGTATTCATGATAATCTAAATGATCAGGCGTTATATTAATAATAGCACCTGCATTTAAAGTTAATTGCGATACACCATCTAATTGATAACTAGATAATTCAAGTATAATGACCCCCATTTCACCTGGATCTATTATTTCACATGCAGGAAATCCATAATTACCTCCAATTACACTATTAATCTTATTAAACTTTAAAATATGATCTAGTAGAGCAACAGTTGTTGATTTACCGTTGGTACCAGTAATTCCAATAATTGTAGCTTTTGGCTTTGTTTGATAAAATAAATCAATATCATTAATAATATCTACATTGTGTTTTTTTGCCAATTTAATAGCTTCATGTTGTATTAGAGAGTTAATTGGGATACCAGGGCTTACTATTAAAGTATTAATTCTTTCCCAAGGCCATTTTCTATAATCTAACCATGTAGTTTTTAAAGGAGTGTATGAAATATCTTTTTTATCATCAAATACAAATATATTTGCATCTGAATTGATTAATACTCTAGCTGCAGCAGTACCAGATAAACCTAAGCCCAAAATTCCAACATTTTTATTTTTATAATAATTAATATTATTCAATTTATTACCTTAGTTTAAGTGTAGACAAACCTATTAGAGCTAGAATAACTGCTATTATCCAAAACCTAATTACGATAGTAGATTCAGCCCATCCTTTTTGTTCAAAATGATGATGCAAAGGAGCCATTCGAAAGACACGTTTGCCTGTTAATTTAAAAGATAAAACTTGAACAATAACAGATATAGTCTCAAGAACAAAAAGACCCCCAATTATCATTAATACTAGCTCATGCCTTGATGCTGATGCAGTAACTCCAAGAACTGCACCTAGAGATAAAGAACCAGTGTCACCCATAAAAACCATTGCTGGTGGAGCATTAAACCACAAAAACCCTAACCCAGCTCCAATTATAGCGCCTAATAAAACTGCTATTTCTCCTACGCCAGGAATATAACTAATTTGTAAGTAAGTTGAAAAGTTACTATGTCCTGCTAAATAAGCAATTATAGCTAGGGAGGCTGCAGCAATCATTACTGGAACAATAGCAAGACCATCCAGTCCATCAGTAAGGTTAACTGCGTTAGAAGAACCAACTATTACACAAATAGTAAAAGGAATATAAAATATTCCTAAAAAGACAATGCTTTCCTTAAGAAAGGGTATGGATAAATAATTTTGTAAATTTAAAGGGGTATTTTCGTTTAAAACCCAAGCTGCAAAAAAAGCTATGGTAACTTGTGGAACAAGCTTTTGATAACTCTTTAATCCATTAGGCGATTTTTTTGAAACTTTAAGCCAATCATCTATAAGTCCTATAAAACCATATGATATAGCTACGACTAATACAATCCATATGTATATATTATCTAACTTTGCCCACAAAATTGTTGAAGATGTAAATGCAAGTAATATTAACAAGCCACCCATAGTTGGTGTTCCAGCTTTAAAAATAATATGGCTTATGGGCCCATCTTCTCTAATAGGTTGACCATATTTTTGGAATTTTTTTAATAGCTCAATAATTTTTGATCCAAAAATAAAACTTATAATTAAAGCAGTTAAAAGAGCGCCAATTGTTCTAAATGTTATATATTTAAATAAATTTAAAGGTTGGAAGTAATCAGTGAAGTTTAACAAAAAATCAGGCAGCATTATTATTCTCCTGAATTTCAATTCTATTTTTAATTAATTTTAATAATTTCCAAAGCCCAGTTCCGTTTGATCCTTTTATAAGAATAAGTTGTTTAGGTTGAATAATGTTTTGTATATCGTTTAATAACATTTCAATTCCAGTGTATGAAATGCATTTTATATCTGATTTTAACTTTTGAGAAATATTTTCAGTCTCATTTCCAAGAGTTATTAAAAAATTTGGATTTATTTTTCTTATTATAGGAATTAATTTAGCATGCATTTCTCCTGAAGTAGCTCCAAGTTCAAGCATATCTCCAATAATAAGAACAGTTTGGTAATTCTGTAAGTTTAATTTTGATTTATAAAAGCTTACTAGTGCAGCTTTCATTGAGACGGGATTAGCATTATAGCTATCATCAATAATAAAAGATGGATTTTTATTTTTAAAATTAAGTTTAATCCTTTCCCCTCTTCCAGGTAATGGCTTAATTTCACTGATTGTTTTCATTCCATTTGATATATCCAACTTGAGTTCTCTCAAAATTGAAATTACTGCTACAGCGTTAGTCGCTTGAATAGAGTTAAGATATTTTAAACGCCAATTTTTAACATTATCAAAACAAATGATAGTTCCATCTTTTTTATCTTCAATTTTTAATATTTTAGTTTTACACTTCTCCTTAAATCCAAAGAAATGGACGTTTGCATTTACTTTTTCTGCATTATGAAACAAAAGATCGCACCATTTATTATCAGCATTCAAGATTGCAGTAGATGAATCTTTTAAACCTAAAAAAATCTCACTTTTTGCTTCAGCAATAGCTCTTTCATTCTTAAAGTTTTCTATATGTGAGTTTGAAACATTTGTAACCAAAGCAATATTTGGTAAAGCTATTTTTGTAAGCTCCTCTAATTCTCCTGGATGGTTCATGCCTAATTCTAAAACACAATATTTACTTGTTGAAGGCAGTCTGGACAAGGTTAAAGAAAGGCCAATTAAATTATTATTATTGCCTTGCGTGCAATGAGTTTCTCCATATTTTTTTAAAGTAGAAGCCGCTATAAAACGGGTGCTAGTTTTACCACTACTTCCTGTTATGGCTATGGTTTTACCTTTAAATCTATTCCTAGCAAATTTTGCAATTTTGATTAAAGCTTCTTTAGTATCAGTGACATGTAATGCATTAAATTCTTTTGCGGCATCTAGATCTGAAACAATGATACCGGCAGCTCCTTTATTAAGTGCAGATTTAATAAAGTCGTGTCCATCAAATCTATGGCCTTTTAAGGCGACAAATAAATCCCCTTTTTTAATTGTTTGATCATCAATGCTTACTCCCAATACATTACTATTGCTTTCTATAAGGAATTTTAAAGTTGGATCATTAGCATCAGTAGCTTTTAATAATTCTTGTTTGGTCCATAAAGGTTTCAATTTTTTAACTCATTTTTATTAAGATTTTTAATAGCCTCTTTTGCTACAGTAAAATCATCAAAAGGAAGGCTTTCAGTTCCAATGGTTTGAAAAGATTCATGACCTTTACCTGCAATTAATAACAAGTCATTCTTCTTTAATTTTGACACAGCATACTTAATTGCATTATTTCTATCTGCAATTTCAATTGCATTGGGACATCCAATTAGAATTTCTTTTCGAATATTTGAAGGTTGTTCAGTTCTTGGATTATCGTCTGTAACAATAACTTCGTTAGAGTTCTCTGAAGCAATTTTACCCATTATTTTTCGTTTTCCTTTGTCTCTGTTACCTCCACATCCAAACAGCGTAATAATTCTACCTTTCACATTTCCTCTTAAAGATTTTAATACAGAAAATAACGCGTCTGGAGAGTGGGCATAATCAATAATTATCAATGATTCAGATGGATGTCCTGAGACTATTTCCATTCTTCCAGGTACCGGTTTAAGATAACTTAAAGATTTAAAAACAAAATTAGCATCCATACCTAAAGCAATGCAAATAGAAGCAGAAGCAAGAACATTGTATACTTGGAATTCTCCAATCATTCCTATAGTTGATGAAAAAGTTGTATTATTAAATATCACCTCTAAATTTATAGAATTGCTATTTTTAGTTATGGATTTTATTTTAATATCTGCTTTTGAGTTTTTTCCAAAAGTCAGTATTAATAAATTTAATTTTCTTAATTCATTATAAAGTAATTCACCATGATCATCATCAATATTTATAGCAACGGCAGAATTGTTCTTTATTATTTTTGTAAATAGTCTTTTTTTAACAGAAAAGTAATTTTCTATAGTTTTATGATAATCAAAATGATCTTGGGATAAGTTTGTAAAAACAGCTCCTGAAAAATTGACACCATCTAATCTACATTGATCAATTCCATGTGAAGATGCCTCAATAGCAACATGAGATATTTCTTGGGAAGTTATTATATTAAGCTGATTATATAAATCTGAAGGTTCAAATGTAGTTAGATTATTAGTAGATTGTTGTTTTGCACTAATCATTAAATTGTCTGGCAATTTCGTTCCAAGAGTTCCCATTGAAGCAGCTTTCCAACCAGCTTGAATCCATATTTGGCGACAAAATTCAACTACAGAAGTTTTACCATTAGTTCCTGTGACACCTATTATTTGTTGAGGCTGATTTTTATAATAAGAGGCAGCTAATAGAGCATATATCTTTCTAGAGGAATCTTTTTTTATGGAGACAACATTTTTTTCTTTAATTTCTTCAGCTATTATTAAAACGGCTCCATTTTTTCTTGCTTCCTGAATGAATTTAAATCCATCAAATTGGATGCCTTTTATAGCAATAAAAATATAACCTTCCTTAATATTTTTACTATTAGAAGAAATTCCCGATATATTTAAATCTAGCGCATCATTGTTTAATTGATTAAGTTCTGTTTGTAGAATCTTATTTCTAGATATTAATTCTCTTAAGAGCGTCATTTTATAACTCAGCTCCTCTTATTTTATATTTTAGTAAATTTTTAGTTAAGGCAACAGATTCATTCATTTGAGGCTTTATACCAAGAATTGGAGCTATTCTAGTTACTATTTTGCCTACCACAGGAGCTGCAACCCAGCCTGCACCTCTATAGCCATGAGATGACTTCTGCCCTTTAGGATTGTCAATCATTACGGTGACTACAAAACGTGGTTTATTAATTGGAAACGCTGAAGTGAATGCCACAATATTTTCTTTTTTTAAGTAGTAACGTCCAGATGCACTAATTTTTTCAGCCGTACCTGTTTTGCCCCCAACTAAATAACCTGGAGCTTTAGCTTTTGTACCAGTGCCATGTTCATGACTGACCACTAATCGCATTATACTTCTCATTTTTAAAGATGTTTCTTTAGAAAAAATTTGTCTTCCATCTTTTTTTAAAGATGGAATTATTAAGGTTGGATTTACTTTTTTTCCACCATTAACAATTGTTGCTGTTACAGACGTTAAATGAACAGGTGTTATAGAAATCCCATAACCATAAGCTATGGTCATCGTAGTGACTAATTTTTCATCAGTTACTACTCTTGGCTTGCTTATTTCAGGAATTTCTAGTGAAAGTTTATCCATCAAACCTAAAGATTTTAAATACTTTAATTGGATCTCAGATCCAAATCTTTCTGCAATTTTTGCAGAGCCAATATTACTTGAATGAACTATAACTTCTGGGATATTAGCAGCAAAATTAAGTGGGTGAAAATCACTGATAGTTCTAGAAGATATTTTTAGTGGACTTGAAACATCAAAGACCTCATTTATTTTAAATAAACCGCTCTCAAAAGCTATGGCTGCTGTAATAAGTTTTAGAGTTGAACCGAGTTCATAAATACCTTTAGAAGCTTTGTTAAACAGTCTGTCGTCTATTATATTTCTATAATTGTTAGCATTATAATCTGGCAAAGATGCTAAAGCATATATTTCACCAGTTTTTGCATCCATAATTATTCCAGCACCCCCTTCAGCTTCAAATTTATTGATTTGCTCAAGTAGGCTTGTTTTTAAAATATGTTGAATTCCTCCATGAATTGATAAAGTTACATTTTCTCCCATTTTTAAATTGGTATCGAACGATTTCTCAACGCCAGCAATACCATTGCCATCTATATCAGTATTTCCTAGAACATGGGATGCTAAACTGTTGTTAGGATAAATTCTTTTATTTGCACTCTCAACTTTAATTCCTTCAATTCCAAGATCTAAAACAGCAATATGTTCTTTAGGAGTAATTTCTCTAAATAAGTTAACATGTTGTTTTTTAGAGTTTATTTTTTTTAATAAGGTTTTTTTATCAATAGATGGAAAAATTAATTTTAATTTTGAAATGGTTTCATCTCTATTTAAAACCTCATGAGGGTTAATGCTTAAACTTGAAACGTTAATTGTTGTGGCTAATAAATTATGATTTCTATCAAAAATATTTCCTCGATTAGTATTTTGTTGTTTGTTTAATAATAGATTATTCTTTGTTATAACAGTAAAGTTGCTACTATTTTTAATTGGGTTGGCAAGAGTTACAGCTCTATATCCTATTGCAACAAACGATAAAACTAAAAGAGTTCCACATACAGACAGCTTTGCCCTTATTAAGTTAGATGATTTTATTTTTTCTTGATTTTTGTTTTGAAAAGATAAAATTTTCATTACAAACCTTCTTTATTTTCAGATGCTTTAGAATTAACCAAATCTTCAAGATTCCAAATATCTATAGGAAGAATGGGTCTCATTTTTAACTTTGTTAGAGCTATTCGCTCTATTCTATCCGGTCTTTTTAAATAGCTTAGTTCTGCCTTCAAGATATAGAAGTTTGATTTGGCTTGCATAAGATCTTTATTAATTTCCGCAAGCTCCATTTCTCTTTTTGAAATGGAATGTTTAATTTGATATAAAGATATTGCTACAAAAATAATAAAAAAAACAAATAAGAAAGATGGATATCTTATCATGCAACTTCTCCATATAACGATGGAAAAATAGTTCTTTCTGCAACACGCAATTTAGCTGATCTTGACCTTTTATTCATTAAAATTTCTTTTGAAGAGGGGAGTATTGGTTTTTTTGTAATTATTTTTAAACTATGAGAATTTATATTAGCATGAGGCAAATGCCTTGATGTCGGATTGCTTCTGGAGGATTTTAAAAAAAAATTTTTAATTATTCTGTCTTCAATAGAATGAAACGAGACGGCTGCTAAAACACCACTTGGTTTTAACATTTTTTCAGCTGCAATTAAGCCATGTTCTAATTCAGATATTTCATCATTCAAATATATTCTTATTGCTTGAAAAGTTTTAGTTGCAGGGTCGATTTTATGATTTTTTTTTGGAATACAATTTCTTACTATTGAGGCTAATTGAACTGTATTTGATATTGTTTTTAGAGATCTTTCTCTGATAATATTTTTAGCAATCCTTCTAGAAAAAACTTCGTCACCTAACTCATAAATAATATTTGCTAAAGTATTTTCATCAACCTTATTAATGAATTCTTCTGCTGTTGCTCCCTCCTTTGACATTCTCATATCAAGGGGGCCTTCTAATCTAAAAGAAAATCCTCTATTTTTTTGATCAAGTTGAGGGCTTGATACACCTAAATCAAAAACTACTCCTGCTACTTTTACGATTCCAAGAGATTCAGCAAATTTAATTATTTGAGAAAATTTTCCATTTATAAAAAAAAACCGGTTTTCAAAGTCCTTTTTAAGTTGAGCTGCTATAATACCAGCTTCCGGGTCACAATCTATTGCAAGTACCTTACAATTATTTTCTTTTAGAATTGCTTTAGTGTAACCACCTAAGCCAAAAGTGGCATCAATATAAAATTCTTCATCCTTAATTGATAAAGCACTTAAAGCTTCTTTTAATAGAACTGGGATATGTTTAGTTTGATTAATCATTATCAATATCTTTTAATATTTTTTTTTTACTTAAAATTAATTTTGGAGGTCCTTTTTCTTTGAGAACTTTTTGTGAATGATTATATTGATTTTTATATTCAGATGGAGACCAAATATAGAAAGATTCTCCAACACCCATGAACACGGCTTTATCGGTTAATTGAGCAAAATCCATCAATGTTTCAGGGATAATAACTCTGCCACCTGAATCAAATTTCATCTCGAATGAGTCCGCCATCATCATTCTTAAAACAAAAGCTTCGTCTGATAAAGCGTCTAACTCATCTATCGCATCAATATACCTCTGCATTCTATAGGAAGTAGTGCCTTCAATACATTTAAACTGTAAGCTTTTAAATAAAATTAATTGCTCACCTTCTTTGTCAAGATTAAGTCTATATGAAGCTGGAATAGACACTCTAAATTTTAGATCAATTTTATTATGCGAGGTTGATAGAAACATAATTTTTATAAGATCCTTAGTAAATTTAAAAAACATGAGGTTTAAGGCCATGTTAATTAAAAAATAATTTTTATATTATGCTCAAAAATAACTAATTATACACATATATGGGATATCATGGGTTATTATGGTAGTCAATGGGAAATCGTATGTTATTTTAATGATTAAAAGCGTCAGAGAGTCTATAAGCCGGGTTTTGTATCTAAAATTTTGATAGTAGTTATTCATCTCAAAAGTTTGTTACCAAACTTTTCTAGCGACCCACCCAAGAAACTTTGCAGAAATACAAAATTTGTTTCTTCTATTTGGTCTTGCTCTAAGTGGGGTTTACCATGCCATTTCTATTGCTAGAAATGCGGTGCGCTCTTACCACACCATTTCACCCTTACCAAAAAATGGCGGTATATTTTCTGTGGCACTTTCCCTAGGGTTTCCCCCGCTGGATGTTATCCAGCACTTTATTTCTGTAGAGCCCGGACTTTCCTCTGTTATAAAAACAGCAACTACTCAACTCTCTGACTAAATAATAAATATATTTATATTGAATTTGGTCAAGAAATAAATTGATAGATCTCTAAATCACTCAAAATTAATTTCTTCATATAATATTTGTAATTTTAACCATTCATCTTCAGCGAAAGATAATTCTTCTTTGATATTTGATATTACACTAATAGTTTTATCAAATATTTCTTTGTCTTCTTTATACAGATCCTTTTTGCTCAATAAACGCTCTGATTTTAATAATTGAGCTTCCAACTTTTTTATTGTAATAGGCAAAGCCTTTAAATTATAAGCCTCTTTGAAACTTAACTTTGTTTTAGTAGAGATGTGTTTAGGTAGATTGTTTTTCTTTAAATTTTTATCTTTTTCTATTTTATTAAATTTTAAATTTTTTAATTTTGAGAATCCATATTTATTATAATATTCAGAAAAGTTTCCTGAATGTTTAAGTATTGAATGGTCGTTTTCAAAAACTAATAGTTTACTTATAGTTTGATCAAGAAAATATCTATCATGACTAATAATTAAAACTGTTCCATCATAATTTTTAATATTGTCTTTTAAAAGATTCAAAGTTTCAAAATCTAAATCATTTGTAGGTTCATCTAAAATTAAAAAATTATGTTCATTTAAAAACAATTTTGATAATAATAATCTTACTTTTTCTCCTCCTGATAAAGTTGAGTTTCTTTGCAAAGATTTTTTTTCATCAAATAAAAATTTTTTAAGATAAGATAGAATGTGAAGTTTATTACCTTGAAATTCAACATGGTCGCCACTTGGTGCTAATGTTTCCCAAGGCGTGCTATCCAAATCAATAGTTTCTTTATTTTGATCGAAATATTTAATATTCAGCCTTTCTCCCATTTTAATTTTACCACTTGTTGGAACGTAGATACCTTGTAAAATTTTAATTAAAGTAGTTTTGCCACTTCCGTTAGCTCCTATAATACCTATTCTGTCTTTACGTTTAATTTTATAATTAAAGTTTTTAATTATTTCTTTATTTTCTCTTATGTCAGTTTCTAATTTTTCAAATGAAAAGGATAAATTTAATGCTTCAACTATGTTAGATCCAGTGTTACTTGTTTGATTTAGAGAGATGTCAATTGACTTACTATCGTTAATCTTTTTGTTTGAATAATCTTCATTGAGTTTTGCTAATTCTCGCATTCTTCCCATGTTTCGTTTTCTTCTTCCTGAAATTCCTTCAACAGACCATTTTGTTTCACTTTTAACTTTTTGTTTAATTTTATGAATTTGATTTTTTTCGATTTCAATTAATTCTTCAGACCACTCAAAGAAACCTTTATATTCGCCATCACGTTTTCTTAATTTCCCATGATTTAACCAAAACATTCTAGTTCCCATTTTATTAAGAAATTCTTGATCATGGCTTATAATAACCATAGTTGTTTTCATATTTAACAATTTTTTCTCTAACCAACCTATTGTTGGTAAATCTATATGATTAGTTGGTTCATCTAGAAGAATAATGTCAGGTTCTTTTAAAAGAGCTTTGGCTATAAATATTTTACGAATTTCTCCACCAGATAATTTTTTTAAAAAATCAATATTTTTTAAACCTAACTCTTCTATAATTTCAGCAATTTTAGAAATATTTGGATGCTCATTATCTTCTGAAATAAATTCTGAGATATTATTAACTAATGGTATTGGAGGGTTCTGTTCTAAATATTCTATTTTTATATTAGGCGCTATCCAAATTACACCATTATCAGGTTCATGAAGTTTCTTCATAGTCTTTAAAAGCGTGCTTTTACCAGATCCATTTTCTCCAACTAAAATAATACGATCATGTTTATGAATTGAAAAATCTACTTTATTAATAAGCGTTTTACTTGCTTGAGAAATTTGGAGACCTTGAACTGTTATGAGAGGAATTGACATATCTACCTTAATTTGTTTTTTGAATAATATCCCAGGCATTATTAATTTCTTGAAGTCTGGCAGTACTTTTTTCAATAAAATCTTCTGGCATTCCCTTTGCAATCAGACGATCTGGATGGTGATTGATAGCTAATATTTTCCATTTAATTTTTATATTTTTAATAGGGGTGTCTTCGGATACTCCTAAAACTTGGTATGGGTTCATATAATTTCCCATATTTAAAGAGTAGATTCTCTTAAAATCATTTTCTAAGAATCCAAAAATAATACTAACTTTTTTTAAATATGATATTTCCTCTGGAGAAATTATTCCATCTGCTTTTGCAATAAATAATAATAAGTTTAACAATTCTTCTAAAACAGGAGATTTTTTTCCTAATAAATTAGCAATTTGTTGAGCATAAATTTCAAATCCATCTATTGTTTGTCTTGCTTGATCCCATAGTCGACCGACATTCTTTATTTCATTAATTGGAACATTAACTTTTTTTCTAAAAGCAATTATTTCTTCTTTTGTCACTTTCCCATCAGCCTTAGCCATTTTAGCAGAAAGAACTATAACTCCAATGGTAAAACCTATTTGCTTTAATGCTTTTTCTTCAGGTAATTTATCTTTAGGATGAATTTTATCTACAGCATGGCCTGCAATGCCACCAACAAGTGCTCCAATAGGCCCCCCAAAAGCAAAACCTGTAGCACTTCCAATGATTTTTCCCCATATACTCATAATTTATTTACTACAGAATCGTTTCATTGCACACAAGTAAAATAAAAATGGAATACTTCTCTAAATATGTTTAAAACTAATTATAATAATTTATTTACAAGGAGATTTTGCTAATTTTAAAACATGATTTCACAGGCTTAAAATGTCCTTTACCTGTATTAAAAGCAAAGCGGGTATTAAAACAATTGAAAAAAGGTGAAAAGGTTGTTTTCATTTCAGATGATCCTGCAAGTCCTATTGATTTTTCACATTTTTCTGAAAATGAAGGTTATGATCTATCTATAAAAACATCTGAATTAGGTAAGCATTATTTTACTTTATCTAAAGCTTTATTATAGGAGTTTTTAATAATTTGCCATGAGCTTTTTTAGATCTTTAATGTTCAATATTCAATTTTATATAGGGACTAGCATTTTAGTTACCTTATGTTTACCATGTTTATTATTTCCTAGACCAGTTGTATTATTCGTAAATCGAATATGGTGCCTTATAATGATAAAAGGTATGAAATGGTGGCTTAATCTAGATATTAAAGTTATTGGTGAATTGCCTCCAAGAGATAAAGTAGTGATATATGCGATTAAACATCAATCAGCTTGGGAAACTGTTTTTTGCACTGATTTTTTTTCAATGCCCTCAATAGTATTAAAAAAAGCATTAATTTTTTTGCCTGTTATAGGTTTATATTTTTTAAGATCCGGCGCTATTCCAATAAGTAGAGATCAAGGTATTAATGCTTTAAAAAAAATGGGAAGGAATGCTAAGTTAGCGGTTAAAGAAAAAAGATCTATGATGATCTTTCCTCAAGGAACTAGAGTAAATCCAGGTGTTACAGCTTTAGAAAAGCCATATTTACCGGGTGTTTTTTTTCTGTATTCTCAAAGTAAAGTGCCAGTTATTCCAGTAGCCCATAACGCAGGATTGGTATGGCCAAAGAATAGTTTTATGAAATACCCTGATAGAGTTTCTTCTAAAGCTATTACATTGGAAATTCTTCCAGAAATACCACCTGGGCTATCAAAAAAAGAGTTTCTAAAAAAATTAGAAAAAGCTATTGAAAATACATCTAATAAATTGATCAATATGGAAAAATAATAATGGATGGCTTTATACCACGAGAAGGAAATAACAAACAATTGAATGTCTTGGGTGGAGATCTTCAAGCTTGTCATTCTTCTGATGATAATATTGTAACAGGTTTTTATAGAGATAATTGTTGTAATACTGGGTATGATGATCATGGTCTTCATACAGTATGCTGTGTAATGACAGAGGAATTTCTAGTTTATTCAAAATCTGTTGGAAATGATTTAAGTACTCCAATTCCAGAATATGGTTTCCTTGGTTTAAATGAAGGGGATTTATGGTGCTTATGCGCATCACGTTGGGGGGATGCATACCAAGCAGGAAAAGCTCCAAATGTTATTCTTGAATCAACTAATATAGCTACATTATCTTTAATTGAATTAGATGATTTAAAAAAACATTCTATTAAATAAATAAAATTAGGAGATTTATTATGCACTTAGACCAACGCGTAACTGTATTTTGTACTGATAGAGATACTGCAAATGAAGGAAAGATAATAAGAATTAGCAATCTTGGAATTGATGTTGAAGTATCAGGAGCTATTATAAAACTTAAAAAACAAAAACCCAATCTTTATGTGGGATCAATGGCTGGATTAGAGTTTATGGTAAAAACTTAGATTTATTTTACTCAGCTACTTTTTGCATTATTTCAACAACTGTATCTGATGTTAGATTAGCTTGTTTCATCCCAGCTACATTAATAATTCCACCTTCAAATACCGCTATCTGTTTATATATGACATCACCTGATAAGATGCCATTTTCCATGACAATTATACTGTCGGAATTAATTTTACCATTCACATTGCCACTTATAATGAGCTCTGTAGCTTTGACACTTCCTTCAATTTGTCCCTTTTCATCAACTATAATTTGATCAGCGGATAATTCACCTATAAATTTATTTCTTATAAGAATAGAACCTGAAGTATTATATTTACCTTCAAAAACACCATCTCCATCTAGTTGAGAGCATGTATCAAGGTTTTTAACCTTGTCTTTGAGTGGTGACGATATGCGACTAATTTTAATCATAATAAAATCCTCTATATAACCATAACAATCTCTTTTCATGAACTAGTCAGCAACATAAATCTGTAAGGTTATGAAAAATATACCTTTTTAAGATTTTTTAAAAAGAAGATATTTTAACTATTTTAAATTAAGAGAATCAGTATATACATTATAAATATTTAATAAGTTAATTTAAAATCTATTTGTAACCTATATAAAGGTATTATCTTATGGCTCAAACTTTTTATGCTAGCTCCAAAATAAACCGTCATGGTGATTATAGAAGCGATCCACAAATTCTTAATAAAATAATTATAGATCTAAACACTAAGTTCGTTCCCCTGTATAAGGGTAAAAATTTATTTAAGCAAATCAACAATAATTTTGAAGCTTTGATTTTAAACAATCAAGAATTAAAAATAATTCTGCCAAATGATATA
>Ga0209403_10004620_pt1 | contig 14860 bp, 17 predicted proteins | sample ArcticOcean_MG_C_8_FD_187440 | JGI IMG/M metagenome (GOLD analysis project Ga0209403, IMG submission 187440) | Marine microbial communities from western Arctic Ocean - ArcticOcean_MG_CB11_86 (SPAdes) (version 2) | ecosystem: Environmental > Aquatic > Marine > Oceanic | place: Arctic Ocean... | reverse complement strand
AAACGATGGAGAACCGGCGCTTGCAATACCGCAAATACGCCGCTTAATATCTTGAACCAGGTGGGCCAAATCCTCCTTTAGATCAGGCCGTAGATTGTTTCAAATTATATGATGACGGACAGTTTGTCACTCTGATGGGGCGAAACGGCATGGGCAAGACCACCATTGTGCACGCCATCATGGGCCTCGAGCCGATCCATAGCGGCAGCATCCACTTCAACGACACGGCACTGCACCCCCGAACGAGTCACAAAATAGCGTAATCCGGCCTTGGCTTGGTTCCGGAGGGACGCCAGATTTTTCCCAATCTGACGGTGCATGAAAACCTGATCGCGACCGCCGCCAACCGGATGGCAAACACCACGCCGTGGACGGTAGAACGCATCTACCAAATGCTTCCGCAATTGGCCGAGCGCAAAACCAGGATGGGAAACCTTCTTTCGGGCGGGGAGCAGCAAATGCTGGCGATTGGTCGTGCCTTAATGACCAACCCTTTCCTCCTCATTCTTGACGAAGCAACGGAAGGATTGGCGCCTATGATCCGGCAAGAAATCTGGACCTGCCTGGCGCACCTCAAAGGCGAGGGACTCGCCATCCTGGTGATCGATCAAAATGTCGAAGACCTGGCGCGCCTTGCCGAGTGCCACTACGTCATCGAAAAAGGTTGAGTAGCTTGGCACGGAGATAGCAAGGACCTGCAGCAGGAAAAGCAAAGAGTGCAAGCGTTATGGGGTGTGTGATGCGTCCAGTTTAACTTTCAGCGGCAGCCCAAACCGCCTATAAGTACTAAAATAGGGATTGCTCCGGGTGAGCGCATTTGCAGGAGATGGACGTGACCAATAATGATTTACACAATGATGCCCTGGTAATCGACGGATTGGTGATTTCCAATTGGAGTCGGGATATTTTTGCCGATATGCGCAAGGGCGGATTAACGGCGGCAAACTGCACGTGTTCTATCTGGGAAGGCATCCGCGGCTCCATGGATAATGTTGCCGCCTGGAAGCGCATGTTCAAAGAGCATGACGATCTCATCCTGCAGGTAAAGACCAGCGCAGATATCACCCGTGCCAAGCAGAAAGGCAAAACCGGCATCATTCTCGGCTGGCAAAACACTAGCGGCATTGAGGATCGCATCGAGTATCTATCGATATTCAAAGAACTCGGCGTCAACATCATGCAGCTCACCTACAACACTCAGAATTTTGTCGGCTCGGGGTGTTACGAAAGCGTCGATAGTGGGCTGTCTGATTTCGGTCGCGATGCGGTTGATGAAATGAACCGGGTCGGCATTCTGGTCGATCTTTCACATGTTGGCGCCAAGACCAGTGACGACGCCATTCGCCATTCCAAAAAGCCGGTCGCCTATACCCACTGCCTGCCTTCGGGACTAAAGGAACATCAACGCAATAAATCAGATGAGCAGCTAAAATTCATCGCTGATCGGGGCGGTTTCATAGGCGTCACCATGTTCCCTGCTTTTCTCCGCCGCGGCACAGATTCTACCGTCGTGGATTATGTCGAAGCCATAGATTATGTGATCAATTTGGTGGGCGAGGATTGTGTCGGCTTCGGCACAGATTTCACTCAAGACCAGGACCAAGCCTTTTTTGACTGGCTGGTGCATGACAAAGGAGATGGCCGCGAGCTTATTGCGTTCGGTGAGATTATCAATCCGCTCGGCATGCGGACCATCGGCGAATATCCAAACCTCACCCAGGAGATGCTGAAGCAGGGCTGGTCTGAAGCGAAAATTCGGAAAATTCTCGGCGAGAACTGGCTGCGTGTGTTAACAGACGTGTGGGGCGCTTAAGCGCCACCGGTAAATCAACCGCGCCGATTGCGCTCTTTCCGCGCCACTTCTTCCTCACGGAGGCATTTTTCGAGCAGGATGGAGAGCGTACCTGCAACGTCGCGCTGATCGGATTTCCGCGCCATTTTCAACGCCGCCTCCAAATGATCGGACAGGCGCCGCCCCCAAGCCGTGCGCGGCAAAACCTCACCGGTTTGCTTGTCCTCTTTGCCATAGCGAAATTGCGCGGCGGACAGGCCCGACAGACTGGCCAGCTTCTCAATAAAGACGTCGTCCGGAATATGCTTGCCCTTTTCCCACCGGGAAACGACGCTTTGGCGCGTACCCAGACGTTGCGCAAGCTGGGTTTGCGACAAGCGGGCAGTACGGCGAAGCGCCTTAATACGCGCCGCCAGCGCTATGATTTCATTGCCTACGTCGTCAGCCATTCTGAATCTTACCGTAGCGAAGAGAGACTTCAACAATCGCATGAAGCGCTTGAAGTGAAATAGTTTTATCGGCCCGTTCGCAAAACAGCAATGATCAGGCGCTAATCAAAGTCATGCAAAACCGCGTTTAGAAAAATCATAAATCTCTGGAGCCTGTATTAAGCCACCAAATAACATAAACTGCGAAACGAGATTCCGCCCCGCTTTTTCTTACGATTCATCAGGAGAGGCCATGCTGCAAGCACCCGCGACCCGCCAGGCGCCGCCCATTGAGACCCTCTACGGCGAGGTGGAAAAACACCTCAACCTTGCCGCCGGCGATGTTTCCCTCGACCACCTGATGCAACTCTTTCGCCGCCTCGCCGATCTATACGATACCGATGTCAGCAGCCCGCTCAATATGGGCTATTTCTGTATCGATGCGGATGCCGTCGCCCTTACAGCCATGGAGGAAACCAATCGCCGCGCCGCTAATATCGGCGTCACCGATCAACACCCTGCCGCCGTTGCTTTTGAGCAATACAGTATCGATCTCATCTTGCGTAGCTTTGGCATCGACCCGGCGACAGGCATTGGCCACTGCACCTCCTGCGGCACGAAGCAAATATGACGGCCATGATTGTCGCGTTGACGGATCGCCTGTCTGCCCAGGGCCCCCTCAATCCAAATTATGACCCAGCGCTTTGCCTGGGCGCGAACGGAGAGCCAGAGCCCTATGATTATTGGCGTCATGGTAGCGTGCCGTTACGTGTGCGCCCGACCGTCTACGTGTCGACGCAAACCCATGCCTCGATCGAGAAAAATACCCGTAACCTGCTCGGCGTCGCGTCGATCCGCAGGGTCCCGGTTACGGACGATCTGCGCATGGATGCCAAAGCGCTCGATCAAGCCATGAGCGGCGATATTGCGTCAGGTAAATATCTGCCATTTCTCGTTGTCGGCTCGGTTGGCGCCACACCGTCGGGTATCATCGATCCCTTGGCCGAAATCGGCGATGTTTGCCATAAACATAATGCGTGGTTTCATCTCGACGCGCCGTGGGGTGGAATCGCTGCCTTCTTGCCTGACTTAAAACAGCAATGCCTGAGCGGTCTCGACCGCGCTGATTCAATTACCTTTGACCCACGCAAAACCCTGGTGCCACTCGGTGCCGGCGGCGCCGGTATATTTTTATCACGCCATAGAAAATCACTGTCGCGCGCTTTCAATGTGTCCGACAGCTATGTGGCGCCGCACGATTACGCTTATCTGTCGCTTTAGGGCTCGCGGGTGAATAGCGGCCTACGCGTTCTCACGGCAATTCTAAAACCGGCCGAACTTGCCGCGCGCATTGCACAGGAAGCGGCGCTTGGTGATCGATTGCGCTATATACTGCAAGAGGCCGGGCTGGGAGATCGTCAATGACACAGCACTGCCGGTGGTCTGCGCTATTCATCCCCTCATGCGAAGTGGCGCCTTCAGTGCTGAAGATGCCGTGCGCTATCTCTCAGCAGAAGGCGTATTGGCCAAGCCCGAAGCTTTACGCCCGAATGAACCACATGTACTGCGCCTGGGTTTGATCAGCCGGCAGACGAATACGGCTTCATTAAGCTACGTGATCGAACGGCTGTCCAAGCTGGTTGCCGAGTGACAATGATTTTATTTTGTGAATTGCAAAAGCGTCTTGCCCGAAATCAAGGATCGGCCCCAGGCATACGAAGTCGACAAATACTCGTTCCTGTATTATAAAAAATGCATAAAAAAGGTTGTCAGTATTCTGGCTATGGTCCTTCTTGCGCTATTTGCGATGAGCGTCATGACCCATACTGCGATGGCAACATCAATGTCACTTGAGATGACTTTTGGTGTGGACGGCATCAATGATATGGCTGATTGCGAGGACTGCCGGCCCGGCAGCAAACACAACAAGAGCGGCACCAATTGAGATATTATCTGCGTGACCCCGTTGGCAACCGCGGCCAATTTAGACCAGATATTTATACCTCGCAAAACCACTGCTGTGCTCACCTTTGCCGTTCAACAACTTTCTGAACACAGTTGGTCGCCCGAGCCCTTTCCGCCTCGATCGTTCACTCTTAACTCATAACCGCCGAAAATTTCGGCTGATTGATTTGCTTTGTCGCGCGTTATTTGAACGCGCCAAAAGCTCGGCAAGCTATATTGCCTCTTATTAAATGCGAGCATGAAAGAAGATCAATATGCGCAAAATCATCATTGCCACCTTTACCGTCATTCTATTTGGTATGACGGTCTATCTGTCAGCACCTCAAAGCGCCCTAGCCCAAGAAGTTACGCTCTATAAGCATCCGCAATGCGGATGCTGTGAAGAATATGCCAACTACCTCCGGGAGAATGGTTTTACCGTCACCGTCAAGCCAACCGATAGGGTCGGTGAAATGAGCCTGGAGGCGGGCATTCCCGATGACTTTCAGGGATGCCACCTCACCTTTATTGACGACTATGTGGTGAGCGGCCATGTGCCGGTGGAGATGGTCAACAAAATGCTTAGTGAGCGTCCAGATATCAAAGGCATCACATTGCCCGGCATGCCCATGGGTTCGCCCGGCATGAACGGCACAAAGCGCAGCGAATTCACCGTCTATGAAGTTGGCGAAGCAAGCGATAGCTGGCTCAAGATCTACGCCAGTGAATAGCGGCCGGAATGCCGCTTTAGGGAAATAACATGCGCTTTAAATTTATAGCGGCCTTGTTGATTGCCGCAGTGGGCTTCGTTTTGCCCACTGCGGCGCATCACCCGGGCAAAGACCTCGATAAAGTGATGGGCAGCAAGGAAAAATTCTTCCAAGCCTTAGATAAGCTCGCGCCAAACTTTTCTCTGCGCGACGGCACTGGCGGCATTGTGGCGCTTGAAGATTTTGCCGATAAAATTCTGGTCCTGCATTTCGTTTATGCCGGCTGCACCGATATATGCCCGCTTCATGCAGAGAAACTGGCGGATATCCAGACAATGATCAACCAAACGCCGATGAAAGACATGGTGGAATTTATCACCATTACGACCGATCCCAGTAATGACACGCCGGACATACTCGCCGCCTATGGCCCGGCACATGGCTTCGACCCGACCAATTGGCGATTTCTGACCATTCGACCAGGCGCGGAAGAGAGCAGCACCAGAACGTTGGCGGAAGCTTTCGGCCATGGCTTCATCAAGAATGATGACGGCTATCAAGCACATGGCATCGTGAGTCACATCATTGACCGCGCTGGGCGCTGGGCAGCTAATTTTCATGGCCTGCGCTTTGGACCGGTTAACATGGTGCTCTACATCAATGGTCTGAGTAATAATTCGCCGCCATAGATATCGCAGCCCCGGTGCCTGAGCATTTGATTGCGAGGCCCCGGCATGCTTGGCTATAAAAAAATAAGGAGCCTGAGCATGCAGGACCTGACGCCGGATAAGGCCAGTCTGGACGCGATCGAAACCGCCAGCCGAGATGAAATATCTTCCTTGCAACTCGAGCGGCTCAAATGGTCGCTCCGCCATGCCTACGATAATGTCCCACACTATCGGAATAAGTTCGACGCCGCCGGCGTAACACCGGACGACCTGAGCACGCTTTCGGACCTCGCCAAATTCCCTTTCCTGGTTAAAGACGATCTGCGCCAAAGCTATCCGTTCGGCCTCTTTGCCGTGCCGCGCCAACAAGTCGTGCGCATTCATGCCTCCAGCGGCACTACCGGCAATCCAACGGTGGTCGGCTACACGCATAAAGATATCGATAATTGGTCCGATCTGATGGCGCGCTCAATCCGTGCCGCCGGCGGAAAACCAGGTGATATCGCCCATGTTGCCTATGGCTACGGGCTCTTTACCGGCGGCCTTGGCGCGCATTACGGCGCTGAGCGTCTAGGCTGTACGGTCATTCCCATGTCGGGCGGCGCGACCCAACGCCAAGTGCAACTGATCAATGATTTAAAACCTGATATCATCTTGGCAACGCCGTCTTACACCTTGACCATTGCCGATGAATTCGAGCGTCTGGGAATCGATCCACGTTCGACCTCGCTCAAAGTTGGCCTGCATGGCGCTGAGCCATGGAGCCAAGCAATGCGCGAAGAGATAGAACAGCGCTTCGATATGCATGCCATCGATCTTTACGGCCTATCCGAAGTCATGGGCCCCGGCGTGAGTTGCGAATGTGTTGAAAGCAAGGATGGCCTGCATTTTTGGGAGGATCATTTTTACCCCGAAATTATCGACCCTGAGAGTGGCGCGGTATTGGCCGATGGTGAGCGCGGTGAATTGGTAATCACCTCGCTCAGCAAAGAGGCGCTGCCGGTCATCCGCTACCGAACCAGAGACTTGACCCGCCTCTTGCCCGGCACAGCGCGCTCCATGCGGCGTATGGAAAAAATCACCGGGCGCACCGACGACATGATGATTATTCGCGGCGTCAATGTTTTTCCCTCACAAATCGAAATTGAAATCCTCAAGGATCAACGCCTCTCTCCACATTATTTTTGCGAACTCAGCAAAGAGGGGCAGCTCGACAGCCTCACCATTGTGGTTGAAGCACGCCTCAATATCGGACCGGAAGCTCAAAGTTCCGCACAGCATGACCTGGCGCTAAACATCAAAACCCATGCAGGGGTAAGCGTTACAGTGCGGATGAGCGAAGCCGGCAGCATTGAGCGCTCAATAGGAAAAGCCCAGCGCTTCAAGGATCTCAGGCCTAAGAATTAGTATTTAATATTTATGCTGGTGCTAATTTAATGTTTTTCTATTGATTGAGAACATCCTGCATACGTCTGCCATGTATCAGTTTTGCTAAGAACTTACGTATAGACGTTCATGTCAGATGCGTGATCCCAATTGTGGCGCGTTTAAACCGATCCACAAACAGTTTAGCGGGCTAAGGAAGAACAAACTCTTATGGCGCAAACGAACTCGGCAGCAGGTGTCGGATCAAAGAATAATTTGCGTCCATTGATGGGCAATGAAGCTCTGGCACGCGGTACCTGGGAAGCTGGCGTGCGCGTCGCCGCCGCCTATCCCGACACACCGAGCACGGAGATTCTTGAAGCTCTTGCAGACTATCCCGAAGAAAATGTTTATGCTCAATGGTCGAGCAACGAGAAGGTTTCGCTCGATGTGGCCATGGGCGCATCCTTTGAAGGGGTGCGCGCACTTTCGGTGATGAAGCATGTCGGGCTCAATGTCGCTGCAGACGCGTTGATGTCGATGACTTATATCGGCGTCAATGGCGGATTGGTGATCGTAGTCTGTGACGACCCCGGCATTCACAGCTCGCAAAATGAGCAGGATTGGCGAGTCATGGCGCGCTGTGCCATGGTGCCGGTGCTGGAACAATCGGACGCCCAGGAAGCGCTCGCCTGCATGCGCCACGCCTATGAGATATCCGGGACGTTCGACACCCCGGTAATAGTGCGCAGTACCACCCGCCTTTCACATACGCGGAGCCCCGTCATTCTCGGCCCGCGCATCGAGGTTCCGCGCCGCGCTTTGATGACAACCCGGTTAAGAACGTTATGATTCCGAGCCACGCCCGCCTACGCCATCCGGTGCTGCGTTCTGACCCCGGCTAAGTTCCGCGAATTAAACCTGGAAGCCCTGAGCGCCGGTTATGAAATGGCTACGCGTTGGCGGCCTAAATTATGATTAGAGCTTGAGCTCGCCGGCCAGCGCCGCGCGGTAGAGCTTCGCCATATCCGCTTCGGTAACTGCAATCGGATTTTCCATGGCAGTTATATCGTTCGCAGCCAGTGGTGCTAGAATCTCAACATCCGCCTCCGCAATACCGAGCGCTGCCAGGCTATGGGGTATTTCACATTGCGCACGCAATTCTACCAACCAATCGATAACGGCGCTGGCGGTTGGATGGGGCAGATTGAGAAATCGCGCAAGCGCTTCCAGCTTCGTTTCGATCACCGGCATATTAAACACCAGCACGTAAGGCATCAGCACGCCGTTGGCCAGACCATGATGAATGTCATGGCGCGCCGACAATGGGTGGCTGAGCGCATGCACCGCACCAACACCTTTCTGAAAGGCCGTACCACCGGCGAGTGAAGCCATCATCATGCGCGCTCGCGCATCCAGGTCAGAGCCGTCGCGGAATGCTGCTACTTGCGCCTCTTTCACCAAGGCCATGCCTTGCAACGCAACGCCATCGGCAAATGGATGATTGAAAGCACAGCAATAGGCTTCCAATGAGTGCGACAAGGCGTCCAGTCCAACAGCTGCGGTCACAGCAGGCCCAAGAGAAAGTGTAAGTTCAGGGTCCGCGATGCATAATTCCGGCATCATCACAGGGTGAAACAGGCCCTTCTTAACTTGGCTCTCTTCATCAATAATTGCCGCCGCGCGACCGACTTCAGAGCCAGTGCCCGATGTTGTCGGCACGGTGATCACCGGTGGCAGACCACTGGCCACCAGTTTCGGTTCGACCACGGCATAATCCTGAAAGCTCGCGAGGGTGAGTTCGCGTAAAGGGTGGCGTTGCGGCGCCATGAAAGCAATTGCCTTGCCCACATCCAGGCTGGATCCGCCGCCAAGAGCAATAACGCCATCATGTTCGCCTGCATGATATACAGCCACACCATCGGTTACATTGCGCTCAACCGGATTGGGCTGAACATTTGCGAATAGCTCAATGCCTAAACCTGCCGTCCTGCACGATTCCATGATTTGCGCGGTCATGGGTAGTGCCGCAATACCGGCATCAGTAACCAATAGAGGCCGTACCATATTCAGTTCGCGGCAAGCCTCAGGTAATTCAGCAACCCGCCCAAAACCAAAGCGTATTTTTGTCGGAAAGGCCCAGTCGGCGTGCGGTATGTTTGTCTTTTCATTCGCCATAGGCGCATTGTCAGGCGAAGCACTGGACTAAAGCAAGCTGCCTGGTCCGTTTGCAGAAAGAATTCACATAGACACGATGTATTGAGCGATCCACGTTTCTAATGCTTTGATTTCTCTTCAAAATTGCCCGCCGATAAAACGCAAATCGCCGTTTGTTGGGCAGAAGCCTATTCGTCGTTGAGAGCCTCGTCGTCTTCGTCGTCGCCTTCGCCGCTCTCGTCGCCGTCTTCTTCCGGCGCGGCGTCGATCAGGCTGCCCCAGAAGTTGTCGAGGAAGTCGCCGCCCTCGCCGCCGGCCGAGATCTCAACCGAATTAATGCTGGTATCAACACCCACCAGAATATCGCCATCCTTGGTCGACACACCATCCCGCGTCACTGTCTCGCTCGAGCTGTAGATCTAGGCACGACACCTAGAAACCCTTCGGACCAACGCCGGAGCAGGTGTCAACAAAATTGGATATAGCTATACCCCCCTCTCTAACGAGGGGGGCGGGGGTGAAACAAGGCTAAATCCCTAGATTTCCACCCCTTCAAGCGTATTCAACTAGTAGAGAATTGGTGCGGACGGCGGGACTTGAACCCGCATGGGCTTGCGCCCGAGAGATTTTCTTACCAGCTACGGCTTTCGCCGCCATCCTCTCTGGTTTTTCAGGGAGGCGTTTGAGGTCTGGACTATCCCTTCACCATCCCCCGAATTCGGAGCTTAGGTGCTGCCCGTCTAGTCTCTACACCTTCCAGCATTTGCTGGCTTGGCTCGGGATTGCCATTTTACAGGTTTCCCCGAATTTGAGCAGTTCTACTCCCTGCGTTTCCACAGGGGCACTCAATTGCTTTAAGTCTCTTGTGTATACCAGTTCCACCACGTCCGCATCGAGTCATTATATAACGCCGGGATGCGCTGGCGGCAAAACCTAATTGTTCGAATCTTTCTGCTTGCTGCTTTTGTTCTGCTTGGGATGCTCACGGCGAACATTGATGGCGGCAGTATCGAGGGAGGTGCTGAGATGAACGGCATAGTATTTTTCGATCATCTCGACGCTGGTGCGGCAGTTTTTGGCAATCTGGTAGATGTCTGCGCCCTCCATGAGGCGCAGACAGATATAGGTGTGGCGTAAAGAGTAAGCCGTGCGTGGATTGCCCTCGCGGTCAAATTTGAGCCCTTCTTCTGCCAGTATTACGTTGAAAAGCTGGCGGTGGGGCTTGGGGAAAAGCCGTTCCGTCCTATCCTTGGGATCATTGCGCTCCAATAATCTTTTAAACGGCATGACCGCCCCGGCCATGCTCTTGCAATAACCGACGCCGCGTTTGCCGCGTACTTCAATTTCAAGAATTGTCTCGTCCGTGGCCTCGTCATCGACAATGGTTACGTCCCGATATTCAAGGCGGTAGGCTTCGTCAGGCCGCAGGCCGGTGTTGGCCATGAAGAGTACAAGATCATGAAGCTGTTCGCTCTCCCATTTAAAGCGTTTCCGTTTTGGATTGCGCGCCCGGCGGCGGGTGGCTTCGTAGAGCTGGCGGTACTCTTCCGGTGAAAACCATGCGCGGTGCGAAATCTTGCCTGAGGTTTTATAGGGCTCGGACAAATCCGGCAGATATTGCAGCCAGCCATGCCGCATGGCGGTTTTTAAGGTCTGCCTTAAGCAAACAATTTCCTGATGCATGGTATTGCGCGCAGGCGGTTTGCCGCGCAGCGTAACCGCCTTTTCCCGGCGGTGAATGCGGTATTCCTGGACGTGGCCTGACGTGATTTCTGACAGGTGCATATGACCGAAAAAGGGGATCAGGTGAATCTTTAACCGCCGCTTGTGGCCCGCAACGTAACGCGCATTACGCTGACCTTCGGTTATGATTTCGTATTCGCGCTCGAATTGCGCAGCGGCCTCCTTGAACGTCTTTCCGGCCTTGAGTTCGCCGCTACGAAGCTTGCCGCGCAATTCCAGATACCAGTCCTCGGCAAATTGTTTGGCATGGGCGAGGCTTTTCTCGCGCGTGCTGACGCGGCGGTTCTTGCCTGCCTCATAAGCGGAACACTGCCAAACATGGCTGCCGGGCCGCTTGTAGACGTGGAGTTTGCCGCCCATCAAATCGTGGCTGATAGCAGCGTCGGTCATGGCGTCGACTCCCTCGCTGAATGGCTCTTTTTATGCACAATCTGTGTAAGCTCTGTGTAAGCTCTGTGTAAGCTCTGTGTAACGGAAATTATTATACTATTATATTGTTTTTATGTAATATTTTTCTTTAATCTATCTATAGTTATATGCTTAAAAGTCCGTCGCGTATACCAATTCCGCCACGCGGGCTCCGGGGGGCAAAATAGGCGTCTTTGTCGCCTGTGTCTAAGCTTGAAGCTAGGCCTCGGGTTTTGGCCAGCTGCCGTCGGAAATGGCGGCCTCGTCCTCGGGCGATCCGCCCAAATTGCGGAGAATTATTTTGAGTTCTTCTGCGGCCTGCTGCACGGCCGCTGCGTCGGTGCCGCGCAGCACCAGGGTGGTGCCGAACTTTCCTTTTCGCACAAACGGGTAGCTGCCGATCTCCAAGCTGTCATATTGATCCTGCAACGCGCCCAGCGGGCGGGCGATATCGCCCTCGCCCATCAGCACAGCGACCGAGCGCGAGGTGACTTTGGTGCCACTCTCGAGATCAGGCGCGATGCTTTCGAACATAGCGCGCATGACGGCGGGAATGCCGGCCATGACGATGACGTTCTCAACGCGAAAGCCGGGCGCGCGGCTGATCGGGTTGTCGACCAGGGTGGCGCCTTCCGGGGTGTGCGCCATGCGCAGACGCGCCTCGTTGAGCTCGCGGCCCGAGCCGTCATAATAATCTTCGAGGATTTTCTGCGCCTCTGGATTCAAGCTGTATTTAAGGCCAAACGCTTTGGCGACACTTTCGCAGGTGATGTCATCATGGGTTGGGCCGATGCCGCCGGTGGTGAAGACGTAATCATAGCGCGCCCTGAGCGCATTGACCGCATCGATGATCTCGCCCTCATCATCCGATACCAGCCGCGCCTCGCGCATGACGATGCCCATGGCGGTCAATTGCTTGGCAAGATAATTGAGATTGGCATCCTGGGTGCGGCCCGATAGCAGCTCATTGCCGATCAGCAGAAGGGCGGCGGTGACGGTTTTCGTCATGGTCGGGTCTCTCCAGAATCAATTGCAAAAAAAGCGAGCATAGACCATCACCCCGCGACCGCGCATAATTTCAAGCTATGGAATTCCCCGATCCGCTGATTCGCGCCACCTTGATCAAGCGCTATAAACGCTTTCTCTCCGACCATGAACTCGAAGACGGCCGCGTTGTGACCGCGCATTGCGCTAACACCGGCGCCATGCTCGGCCTGACAGAGCCCGGCGCTGAGACGTGGCTGTCTCCGGCGCGCAACGCGGAGCGTAAACTGCGCTATAGCTGGGAGATGATCCGGGCGGCGCCTGGCGCTGATGGCCTGGTCGGCATTCATACGGCCCATCCCAACGCGATTGTCGCCGAGGCCATCGCGGCAGGACAGGTGGCGGCGCTTAGTGGCTACTATGCGCTCAAGCGCGAGGTGCGCTACGGCAAGAATTCGCGCATCGATATCCTGCTTGAGACGCCCGGCGCCCCGCCCTGCTATGTGGAAGTTAAGAATGTCCATCTCGTGCGCCACAGTGGATTGGCCGAATTTCCTGATTCCGTCACAACACGCGGCACCAAGCATTTACGTGAGCTGACAAATATTGTTCGGGATGGCGGCCGGGCAGTGATGTTCTATTTGGTACAGCGTGCCGATTGCCAAACTTTCACCCTGTCCGGCGATATTGACCCGGATTATGCGGCGGCCTTTGCTGAGGCACGCCAAGGCGGCGTTGAAGCGCTGTGCTATGATTGCGCGCTAAGCCCGCAACAAATCAGCCTGCGCCATTCTCTGCCAGTCAAAGAGGCAGATTGATAGCCAGCGCTTGGTTAAAATTAATATTCATATAATTAATACTCATATATTAGAGTTTGTGACCACTGACACTTCTGCCAATCATACCCATATGTTAACAGTGTAAAGACATGGTTTTGCAGTCGGGGCTCACCGGTGAATTGGCTCTGGATCAGAACCAACATGAGAGTTATAGTCTAAGGCTTTGATTTACTTTATTTTTGCCGAAAGCGTAGTGCGTTCGGCAGTAATGCACAGAATGATAATTCAGAGCAGGATCGCGAACATGTCCGTTCGCCACAGCCTCGGCTACTTCCGCTCCCTGGCCGTCAGCCTGACCGTGGCATTTGCCATGTTCGCAGGAACAACGCTCATTCATGCCCAGGAAATGGATCTCAATGAGTTCGAATCCCTGATTGGTACGGGCCAAACCTTGAGCGCGATTTCATCTGAGCAAGCATTAGATATCGCCACCGGTGATGACGAATTCGATTTGGAATTGCTGTCCGGTTATTTTGCCTCCAATGGCCGCGACGCCGAGGGCGTGGCGAAAATGGTGGCCGATATGATCCGCGAACTTGGCGGCGACCCTGAGGTGCTGGCAGACGCTTCCGAGCGCATTGCTGATGCTGCGACCGATGCGCTGAACGCGCAATACATCACGCGCTTTGAAGAGGACGAGGATTTCAGTCTGCCGGAGGGCGCCATCGGCTTCGATTTCGCAACACCGGATTCAAAGCAAATTTTCGGCGATGCAGTGAACGTTGCCTCGCGCCTTGAAGGGCAGATGAAAACCTATGGCACGACCATCGTTTTCGGTAATGAAACCCGCCAACAGGTGCCGCAATATGCCAGCCTTGAGTTGGATTTGATTCAGGTAAAGGGCCGCACGGAACCGGAGCGCATATTTGCTCTGCTAGGGCGCGAGAATATGGCTGAATCGGTAGATTTCATCACTCACAAACAAAATCACGACGCTTTCCTCGCTGCCTACAGAGCGCAGGACTGGGATAAAGCGCGGGAATTTATCAGCACGTGCCGGCAATCGGACAAATATGGCCTCGACACTCTTTATAATGTCTATGAGGCGCGTAATAATGTCTATGAGGCGCGTAATAATGTCTATGAGGCGCGTATCGCGGAATTCTCGAATAAACCGGCAATACATGACTGGGACGGTGTATTTGTCGCCCTCGACAAATGATCAGCCGGCAAACCACCGACGCGGCCCCTTTCGGAATAAATGCCTGTCTTAATCGAGCAATTTACTCAATTATAAGCCAAGCTCGTATATTATGCTTAATACAGGTAATATCCGGCGATAGCGACCGTGGAATGCAGCCAACATCCAGGAAACCAACACATTGTACGAATCTGAACGGCAACACCCCAATCCTGACTCCTTGGAGAGCGTTGTGAACGGTGATCAATTCATGGAGCGCAGCATTAAAATTCACGGCCCAAAAGAATTCGCGGCCATGCGCAAGGCGGGACTCCTCGCAGCCGAGGTACTTGATTATATCTCACCATTCGTTGTGCCCGGCGTCTCCACTGAAGAGCTGGACCGGTTGTGCGATGATATGACTGTGGAGCGTGGCGCCATATCCGCGCCGCTCGGCTATCGCGGTTATCCCAAATCCATCTGCACCTCGATCAATCATGTGGTGTGCCACGGCATCCCGAGCGATAAGCGCCTGCAGAAAGGCGACATCGTCAATATCGACGTGACAGTCATCATTGATGGTTGGCATGGCGATTCAAGCCGCATGTTCTATGCTGGCACGCCCTCTACCAAAGCGCGCCGCCTGGTCAATATCACCTATAAGGCGATGATGCTGGGTATTGCTGCGGTCCGCCCCGGTGC
>Ga0209403_10004612_pt1 | contig 14880 bp, 15 predicted proteins | sample ArcticOcean_MG_C_8_FD_187440 | JGI IMG/M metagenome (GOLD analysis project Ga0209403, IMG submission 187440) | Marine microbial communities from western Arctic Ocean - ArcticOcean_MG_CB11_86 (SPAdes) (version 2) | ecosystem: Environmental > Aquatic > Marine > Oceanic | place: Arctic Ocean... | reverse complement strand
CCCGATGCGAATGCCGGCTACAGCGAGCAGGTCGGCGTCGAACAGATGCGGCGTATGCGAGACGTGGGGGTCACGCGCTTTGAGGATCCCGTGGGACGCGAGCACCTTGATGCCCTGGTGCAGATACGCCAAGAAGGGACACAGGTGTTGGTGAACATGGGGGTCGCCGGGCCCGGCAGTGTGGCGGATCTGCTGGTTGCGGGTGCCGCCGATGCGCTCATGCCGGATACGCCCGCCGCTGGTGGTCTGTTACCGGTGCAGAAAGTGGCCCGTGTGGCAGAGGGTTTCGACGTGCCGTGCCTGATGCACTGTGCCCACGATCTGGGGCTGAAGACGGCGGCGATTACCCACATTGCGGCGGCGACACCGAACTTTTCAGGACCGAGTGATACGTGCTACCACGGACTCGTGGACGATGTGCTGGCGGAGCAACTCGTCTTCGAGGGTGGCTCGATCGCCGTGCCCGATGGGCCTGGCCTTGGTGTGGTCGTCGACGAGGAGAAGCTGGTCCGATACGCGGTGACCTAGAATCAGCGATCGGTTGCCGTTATTGCGGCGGCCCATCGGCCATGTGTATTCGCGCCCATTGCTCGAAAATCTCACCTGATGGTGCGCCGCCGTTGCCGCGACCTGTCATCCTATCACTCATCCCACCACCCAAGCCACCGCTCCTGCTGCCCCCCGTGCCGGTTCTTGCACCACGCATATTCTGCAGCTCTGAAGGCATGAAGTTGGGAATCTTCAGGCCCACGCCAACACGGGTCTTGCTCGTGGCGGCGATGGTGTACGTGGGATCGCCGAGGTATTGCAGGGGGAGACGCGCCTCGTAGACGAGGCGTCCCTGGGCGTAGGTGAGTTTGACTTGAATCGCATCGGCGACGCCTGCGGATGTCTCCCATCCCTCATCCTCAGGAGAATCAAGCACACGAATCCTGCTGTCTGTCATCGAATCGAACAGAGCCTGCAAGCGTCGCGGATCCATCGTGCGCATGCCCCGTCCTGGCCCTCGCCTCCGTGCAAATCCATCCCAGGTTGAAGCGATATCGCCGAAGGGCATCTCGCCATGCTCGTTGGGACGTATTGCCCCGGGCAGCCGCAGGCCGAAGACCTGCCTCTTGGCGCCTTTGGGATCGAGCCAGAGTTCCAGACCGCGCATGGCGATCAGCATCTGTAGGTCGTGGTCTCCTGTGACCATCGTCAGATACAGGTGATCCACATCGTTCATGACACCGATGCTGATCGGCACATTTTCGAGGATGTAGCGGCCCTCGCCCCAGTCGGCATCTGCGCCATCGATGACGAGCTCACGATCACGCCAGTGACTGTTGAGATCGATCCCTCCACCACATGCTGTCTGACAAAGCAGCGCGAGGCAGAGCAGGGGTTGGCGGATCGTGGGCATGGATGTGCTCCCAAAACGAGTGAGGAACCGGAAGAGTGAGAAAAATCTGCATGGAGGTAGGACGAAAGCAGGACTGTGACTGTTTAAGTCGCTTCCCTAGAGTCGCTCAAAGGCACGTAATTGGATCGCGCGTTGGACTGTGAAGGCCGCAGTGAGTTCCAGGTTCCAACGCCCATCTGCATTCAGCGTCTCGAGCCAGTAGCCGAGATTGGCCTCGACATGCGCATGTCGCGGTGACAGTAGATAGTGCTGTGGTGCGAAAGAGGCCAACGGCACGAGGACGGCCAATTTTCTCGAGCCGGCCTGCCGCCGTCCTCTGGGATTTTCTTTCATCAACACACGTTCTGGCCGATCTGGCAAACACGTTGGATCGGTCCTCGAAGCCACGATAGAGCGGTGCAGGTGACACCGGGTCAAGCGCTTGAGTAGATTGTCGAGTCCGACAATGAACCGACCTCCACGTTTCGCTTGAACCAGGAGAGGCAGATGTCCCTGCCAGTGTTCCAATACATCCTCTACGAAAAAGAGGATCACGTTGCGTATGTGACCCTGAATCGACCGGAGGTGATGAACGCTCTGCATCCACCTTTGCGTGCGGAGTTATCTCAGGTGTGGGCGCAGATCAGCGACGATGACGACGTGTGGGTGGGAATCCTTACAGGTGCCGGAGATCGTGCGTTCTGTGCCGGCAGCGACTTGAAGTGGCGGGTCGAGGTTGCTGATGATGATCAGCTGCGCCATCCGACAGAGGAGGGTGCAGACAACCTCGAACAGTGCGGCAAACCGATTGTGGCTGCGATCAATGGCTACGCCGTGGGGGGCGGTCTCGAACTGGCCCTGGGTTGTGATCTCATCGTTGCCAGCGCCTCGGCACAACTGGGCCTGCCTGAGGCACGACGGGGGTTGCTGGCGGACAAAGGCGGCGTGCTCAAATTACCCCGCCGTCTGCCCTATCATCTGGCCATGAGCATGATCCTGACGGGGCGTCTCGTGACAGCTCAGGAGGCGCACACGATGGGCCTGGTCAATGAAGTGGCTGAAGAGGAGCCCGTGATGGATGTCGCCGAGCGTTGGGTCGCGCAAATTCTGCAATGCGGTCCCTTGGCGGTGCAAGCTGCCAAACAGGTGGTGTCAGAGAGCTTCGATGCTCCCGCACCCCTGACGCATACGCAGATAGAAGGTCTCGCCGCCGTGCGTCGTTTGCGCATGTCCGACGACTACGCCGAGGGACCGAGAGCTTTCGCGGAGAAACGCAAACCAGAATGGAAGGGGCGATGAGTTTGGACTCATCCATGCAGGAGCAGGCCCTCAAGGGTGTTCGAATTCTCGACTTCACGCACGTGTATCAGGGCCCTGTGTGTACGCAGTTGCTCGCAGATTTTGGTGCAGAGGTGATCAAGGTGGAACGGCCGGGACTGGGTGACTGGAGTCGTCAGTGGGGGCCCTTCGTTGGCGATGTGAGTTTGCCCTTCGCCGGCCTCAATCGCAACAAACGCAGTCTGGCGCTGAACCTGAAGGATGATCGTGGTCTGCAGATCATGCACAAGCTCGTGACCGAGTCCGATGTATTGGTGCACAACTTCCGACCCGGGGCGATGGAGAAGCTGGGTCTCGGCTACGACGATGCGAGTCGTTTGAATCCGCGGCTCGTGTATGCCACCTCAAGTGGTTGGGGAGATGCCGGCCCCTACGTCGATCGACGTCGCGGTGGACACGACATGATGGCACGCGCCACGTCGGGTCTCTTCGATGGCATCGATGAGCGCGGCATGCCGGCGCCAGCAGGCATCTCGGCGGACTACGTGGCGGGCCTACTGCTGGGGCAGGCCATTCTGATTGCCCTGCTGGCACGTGAGCGTACAGGTAGTGGTCAGTGTGTGACCACGGATCTGCTGAGTGCGGGGTTTCACGCCAACACGTGGAATGGCACGCAACAGTTGAACCCGGACCGAATCGATGCGGAGGGGCACATCGGTGCTGCCGAGAAGGCGCTGCGTCGTGTCTATCGCACGGCCGACGACTACATCGAACTGTCGCCGACCTTTTCTCCTACAGGTTTTCAGGATCTCGCCCAGGCTATGGGCCTGGAGTCCTTGCCGACGGATCCGCGCTTCTCAACAAACGAAGCGATGCTCGAAAACAGGGCCGCCCTCAACGAGCTCATTGCCACCCGCTTCGCCGAGCAGACGACGTCGGCCTGGATGGTGCAGTTGGAAGGGCAGGGCATCCTGTGTGCCGAGATCAAAACTTTCGAGCAGGCGGCCGAGGACGAGCAAGTTCAGGCGAATGGCATGGTGATCGATCTTGAGCATCCAACAGCGGGAACACTCAAGGTGCAAGGCAATCCGATTCGCATGAGTTCGACACCAAGTCGCGTGCACCGGATGCCACCGGATCTGGGTGCCGATGGGCGGGAGATTCTGCAGGAACTCGGCTATAGCCTCGACCAGATCGAGGCCTTTGCTGCGGAGGGTGTCTTCGAAGGCGCCTGAGTCAGGGCGTCCAGTTCGGCGCCAGGTGGGCGTATTCAGCTGCTTGCGAGGCGATATCGATACCCACTGCATCTGACCAGGTGCTGAGCAACTGGGTATACACCGGGCCCGGTTGTCCATCACCCACGGGGCGAAAATTGAAGCGTGTCACGGGGATCATGCAGATCGTCGTGCTCGTAAACCAGACCTCATCTGCCGCGCGCACATCGTAGGGAGAGATGTCTGCCTCGACGACGTCTATGCCCTGATTTCGGGCAAGTTCCATGCAGGCCTGGCGTGAGACGCCGCGCAGAATGTCATGTCCCCTTGGCGTGAGTATTCGGCCATCGCGAACCATGAAGAAATTGTTCCCCGTGCCTTCCGTGATGAAGCCGTGTTCATCCGTTAGCAGGGCCATTGCCCCCGGCTCTAACTGTGCCGCCTGCAGGTCGGCGATCTTGTAGTAGATGCGAGATCGATTCTTAGATTTCGGATCGATGTAGCGAGCCGGCACGGACTGCTGTGGTGTGATGACGAAGTGCGCGCCATCCTGGTATTTTTCTGCCATGGCCCCCGCGTGGCGAATCAGTGGCAGCACGTTGATCGACACGATGGGCGCCGTGCCCTCCTTGATGATCGTGTCGTAGAGTCCCAGGCCACCGCGCGTCACATCGTGCATGATCTGGAAGTCGTAGCCTTCAAGGGCTGGCAGATTCCGCTCGATCGTTGCGTGTGTCGCCGCCTCCATCTGATCGATACTCAGCCCGCAGTCGATCTGCACGTACTCGAGAGACGCGTAGAGTCTTTCCAGGTGATCGCGCAGACGATAGGGCTGTTGGTTGAAGGTCCGTGTCATCTCAAAGACCATGTCGCCATACATGAGGGCACAGTCGAAGATGGAGATGCGTGCGTCCCTCTCGGCAATGAACTCGCCATTGAAGTAGACGACTCTGTTGGCCATGATCGTTCGTCTCGCTAGTAGGCTATTGGGTCGTTAGTAGGTAACTGCGAGTTCTACATCCGTCAGCACAAGGTCGGATGCCACCTGAGGGTGCCGCTCGGCGAGGATGACTTTGACGTGGTGTGTGCCCAGTGCCACCTGTGCGGGTTCGATGTCAAAGACATACCACACATCCGGGCCGACATCACCAATCGTGAGTGGCTCATAGGCGACGCCATAGGTAATCTCAGGTGACGACAGTTCATCGCTATTGAATTGGACCGTCACCTTGTCGCCGTCAACCCACTCACTGAATCGCAGTCGCAACTGCAGGGTCGTGGGTGGATCCGCGACGAGATTATCAGCCATATCGAGGCGAATCGTCGGACCATCGCCCGTGAATGTCGGTTTGAGTGCGACAGGCACTTCACCAAGGATCCGATCCCGCCGATAGGCGCCGCGCCATTCGCCTTCGTTAAGGATGTAACGATTCGTCGCGGCAAAGATCTTGTCCGTGCGTCGAAGCGTATCGGTTGAGCCAATCTGTGTCATGTTTTCGCGACGTGTTTCGCTATCTGCGTGCCAGTTGAACACATACATACCCGTGGCGCCGCCACGATAATATTTGCTGGCGATACCGCGTACCGTCATGCGGTCGCGAGTCGCGGCATCCTCTGGCCCAGTGGGTACGCCTGGGACAGCACCATCAAATCCTGGATAGACGACGATCGAGGTGCCCTGGCACAGTTCGACGAATTGATTCACGTCCGCGTCGGTCTCCGTTCCCGCATTTCCGGCGGGAATGAGGATGTCGACAAGGCCTTCTTCAATCCAGGTGGGGATGTCATAGCCGATACGACGACACATTTCCAGACTGCCCGCGACCCGAGCCGCGACATAGAAGGGGCGGCCACGCTCCTGTGAGAGTCGCTGCGCCAACTGCTTTGCCGCTCGCTGCACATCGGTGATTACGTAGCGCAGGCGATAGGCTTCGTCTTCGGGCAGATGGAAGGCGTGTCGTTGCCAATCGAGTTCCACCCCATCCCAGTCGTAACGTTCACACGCTTCGCGAACGTGTGTGAAGCGATGTTCGCGAACTTCGGGGACGGACATATTCCATGAAGCGGCATACCACTCGGATGTTTCTGAGCCCAGCATCCACTCTGGGTGCTCGCGGCGCAGGCGTGTGTTCTCTGTGTGATGAAGACGATGCATGTCCTGCGGTTGAGTTCCACCGAAGTGGTTGTCATTCATCCGCACCGAGGCGTAGACGTGCAGTCCCAGGTCGCGTCCACGCTGCACGAGCGCTGCCTGTGGGTCCTCACCCCGATCCAACATTCGACGAATATTTTCTGTGTGTGTAAAGGTCTGCGCATTCTCGTAGACGCGGCCATGCACATCACCCAGAAGTTCCAGTTCATCGCTCTGCCAACGTGCCGCATGTTCTCCAATACACCAGAACAACGCCCCTGCATGTGTATCCTGTAGGGGGGCGTAGGTGGATTGCAGGAAATTCTCCATTGACTGGGGGACCTGAGCATACCCGTGGGGTGCGCCATCCCAGTTGTAAATGATGCCGTAGTCACTCGGGGATGGCATCGAAAATTCCTGTAATGACCGACCGACGCTTTTCCAGGTGCTCTGACATTTGATCCTTGATAGATCCTACGGGATCGTCCTTGCGAATGTAGTCGGCTTTCAGCGCGATCGGCCGCGCGACGACCTTCATGTCCGCTTCACCCGTCAGCATGACGACGGGCATCTTGGCGTGGCGATCGTTGCCGCGCTCAAGGACGTGCAGACCCGTCACATTAGGCATGTTGATGTCGAGGGTCAGCAGGTCGGGCAAATTCGTCTCGAGCTTGTCCAACGCAGTTTGTCCGCCCGTCATTTCCACAACGTCACATTCCAAACTGCGCAGGATGGTGGCCACCTTGTGGCGGGCAACAGCAGAGTCATCGCCTGGTGTCGTATCGTCAGTCATCTCGAAGGGCGCTCATGTCATCTCTGGGGACATTGCTAGGAGGGGAAACAATGGGCCGTCCCGTGATCGTGCAACAAACCGCGCAGTCAGCGCGTCAATCAGTACTCGGAGTCACGACGATGCGGACCGAAGCCTGGCTGACAGGGGTGGCGAATTTCCAGCAGAGACGGGTCGGCGTCGAGCTCTCCTGAATGATGACGTGTCCGAAGATCAGGGCACCGTCGGGACTGGAAACGATTATATCGACGCCAGCCTCGCCCTCAGTGATCGTGAGGGATCCGTCCGGCTTCTGGGACCAGTCACAGTATGTAATCAAGGCTGTCTCGAAATTCTCTGGCTGCGAGAACGTGACCGAATCCACGATGGTCACTGTTCCTCTTCCGGAGCGGTCGTGGGCAAAAGTGCGGGTCAATCCATCAAGAGATGCCGCCCGGTAGGCGCCGGACAGGTCGAGGACCACTCGATCCACGTCATCGGAGAAATCTGTTTCAACAACGGTGGTAGTGACGTCTGTACCGATTCCCTTGGTGTATTCGTTCTTTGAGGGTGGCTGCAGTTGCCCGGCGACGACGGGGACGGGGTGACCGAAGCTGTTGAGCAAATTTCCTTCGTAGCGGGTGGGGCCAAAGGTGCGTTCTGTGTAGATCTCGGCACCCGGATCGGTGAGCAACTCACGATCGCCGATCAAGACGGTGAATGTGCCCAGGTCGTTGTGATTGTGATTGACGCCATTGTCGCCGCCCTTCAGCGTCGATGCGAGGCGAATGGGCGCTGTGTCTCGTGGACGACAGATGAGGAATTGCTCGTCCGACCACCAATCCCGCAATCGTGACTCGCGCTCGCGTGCGTAGGCGGCGTGCACATCGAGCTGGTGGAATAACACGAGTAGGATCGTCGGCGACGTGCGGAAGGGGTTGCCCGATAGAACGTCGACGGCCACACCTTCTGATCGGTGGCGACGCGAATCGTCGAGGCGATTGTTCGACCAATGCACGAGCCACGCAGGCAGGTCGACCTCCCGGCGACAGTCGGCGAATGTGGGGAAGACGCCGTCCTGAATCTCCATTCGCTGGCCGAAGTGGGACATGCGCTCGGCCAATGGCTGGACGAGCCAGTCGATCGCACCGGCCGTGACGGCACGAACGGTCTCGGCGAGGGTTACATAGCAGCCATAGCCATAGGCCCAGTAGCTGACCCCTTCTGTATAGAACCCCGATTCGGTGAAACCATCCTCCGAATAGCGAATCAACTTCTCGGCGGTGGCAACATACCAGGCACGATCAGCAGCGTCTTCCAGTAAAGCCAGAGCGCAGCCGACGGTATGCAGCAAGCAGACTGAGTTCCAATTGTGGGTGACCGTCACCCACCAATAGACGTCCTGACCACTCTCGATTCGCTGGCGAAAGGGCTCGAGTGTTCGTCGATGGACCTCGCGACGGATTCCCGCCCGCGTTTGAGGTAGCAATCGATCACCCAGCAGATAGTCCGCAGCGACAAGTAAGCTGGCCGTATGTGTCGAGGACAGGTCGTTGAAGATCGTGTGACCCTCGAAGGTGTCCTTGCCCTCGTCATTGTTTGGATGAATCCAGCTGCGCAGGGTGAGGGTGTGCTGGATGTCTTGCTCAATCAACTCGAGATACTCATCGTTCGGTTCCAGGCACTCGGCCAAGGGCAGCAGGGCCATGCGCATTCTGGTGCCCGGGGCGACGGCATTCATCGCGGCGGGACTGCCATCACCAAGGCAGGCGAAGTAGATCTCGTCCGTCACCTGTGGCAGGGGGGTCTCATCTGCAGCCTCGCGAGCTTGTTCGAGTATCCGACGACCCACATCGTTGTTTTTGATCGGATCCCATGCAGCCCGATCTGTGCCGGGGTGGCCGAGATGAAATGTGCCAGCACCTGCGGGCCCCGACTGCATCAGATCAAGCAGTTCCTGCACGCGCTCATCCGACGGCGCGAAATTTTCGCCGTCGGGCAGATTGATATTGACGTCTCCCTGACCCATGGTTTACTCGACAGGCTCAAAGAGGGTGCCATCATCTGAAATCTCCACCAGCATGCGATCTGCCTGGTGCACCCAGCAGGGACGGCTATTGAGGCTCCGCGCAGTGACTGTGGAGATGCTTGTGGGTTCGCCGAGATCGATCACTGGCTCAAGCCCCGTACTCTCTGCGCCGACCCATTGACCCTCCGCATAGGATTCGGCGCCGGTGAGGCCATTCACGAGCGTCGTCACTCCATCTTGCGCGTGATATTTTTCGCTGGCCGGTTCAGTCAGTGAAATGGGCCGGCCAAGTGCTCTGTGCAAGACAAATAGGCTCTGTGTGACACCTGAAATGGTTGCGTGCTGTCGATAGGCGGCGGCTCGAATGTTTGCGCTCTGCGTCAGTTCAAAGAGGTCATCGTCGCGCACATCCTGACGACTCGGCTGCCGATCAATCCCTGGATCTTCATCCGGATCCTGGATCACAAAGTGGATATCAAGATCTTGTCTTTGCGTGGCGAGCCCGAGAGTCATCGGTGGTCTGGTTCGATCGGCTTGGGATCGAAGGTGACATCGTACAATTTGCCGCCCTTGATGGTCTCAATACCCGCTTGCAGCGGTGGATAGTTCATCAGTCTCTCTGGATCGAGGCGGCTCCAAGTGGTGAAGAGATGGCCGAGCATATTCGGGTGCTGCAGGCTGTAGGAATACTTCGCCAACGCTCTAACGCCCTTGACCTTGCGCCAGCTGCTCGGCAAGACACGAAACCCCTTATCAAGGAACATGGGAATCGACGAGTAGGCTGGTGCCGGCTCGTAGTGCCAGTCGCAGATGACAATGTCCTTCGGAATCATGTCGACTGCGGGTGCCGTGCCATTAAGAGCCGATTCGTATTCGCCGAAAGAATGCACTTCGCCATCGATGAGCCGGTCGCCCCACATGAACATTTCCAGGCCCCTGTCGGCGACAAAGTGAGCGTGGAATTCATTCACGACCTGAGCAAATAGTCGCGCGGGATCCTTGCCCTCCGTGTTGGGCGATTCTTCGGCGCCGAGTAGGAAGATTTCGTCCATGCCGAGGTGGATGCCATCGGCCCCGAAGGCATCGACGATCTCGTCAATCAGTGGAAAGACGATTTCATTGACGCGAGGATTGGTGACATCCCACTCGCGACAGTAGATCCCTTCGTTTCCAGGGAAAGCACCCGGTGTGAGGTCGAGCTCCGGATAGACCGTGAGCAAGGGGAAGGTCGTCTGGGCCCAAGACTGATGGCCGAGGGCCTGAAACTGCGGAATCAGCCGGACTCCATGGGTTTCGCAAATCTCGGCGAATCGGCGTGCGCCCTGCCGGGTAATGAGTTGTGACCCCTGGCGAAGCTCCGGATGGGACTCAAATTCGAAGCTGTAGTCGACTTCAAGGAAGATGAGGTTGATTCCCTGGTCGGCGAGAGTGGGAATTGTCTTGCCCAGCTCCACCAGCAGCGAGTCGGAAGTCCAGGAGAGCAGATGAATGCCGAAGATCTGATCGGCCGCCCGGGCTCGCTGGGGGGCAAATAACAGGAGGCAAATGCCAAAAACGAGGGTCAGTCGGCACATCGAGAAGGGCTTTCGATTCAAGGGAATCCAGTGGCTAAAGGAATTGCAGAGCGAAGGTACGCCTCCGAGCCTGGCGCTGCGTCATGCAGATCAGATTATTGTGCTGAAGGACGGTAGGATCGATGCAATGGGTGGGCTGCAAGATCTTCTCAAGACAAATGAAGAGATGCGCAGCCTCTGGCGTGGTGATGGGACAGACGAGGGGCCAGGTGTGTGACGGCTACCACTCCAAGAGGATTCCCAGGAAGGGCTCCGAACGAGTGTCGATCATCCGATACATCTGTGGTGCCTGATCGTAACTGACCCGATGTGATATCAATGGCTCCAGTCGCAATTTGCCGGCAGCGATCAGATCGAGGGTTGCCTCCATGCGCGGCCGAGTGATGCCACTGATATAGTGCGTCGTCAATTCGTTCTTGTGCAGATCCGCCATACTCGCCCAGGTCTCCTCGGGTGAGAATCCCGAATAAACGATCTGCCCTTTCTCCCGCTCCAGCAGCGGCATGTAGACTGCCTGAACCTGCGGCTTTTGTACGGTGTCGATGACAATGGGTACGTGTTGTTGTCCCGTCAGAGCCTGTATCTGCTCGACTGTATCCGCCGCTTCGAGCAGAGCATGATCGGCACTGTGGGCGGCGGCTATGTCTAAGCGCATCCGGCGATGGCCGACGAGGATGGTGCGGGCACCACGAGCACGTGCCGCCTGTGCGCCGAACTGGCCGATGGGGCCATCGCCATACACGACGACCCAATCACCTGGCTCCATAGAGGGACGATACGCGGCATTGTATCCCACTTGACTGACGACGGTCGCCGCAGCGTCCACGGGATTCACACCGGCAGGCATGTGGAATAGATGCTCGAGTTTAGAATTGGCCGTGCCCACATGTGAACCCCAGAAGGGGACGGGGGAGGCTGTCCAACTGCCCATGGTCGCCATCACGGCGTCCCCCTCTTTCCAGCCATCGACATCAGCTCCTACGGCGGTGATCGTGCCGACTCTCTGATAGCCTGGAACCGCTGGAAAGGGCGTCGCCGCCCAGGTGAACTCGTTATGCAGGGCCCAACCCTCGGTGCCGGAACTAATGCTGGAAAAGTGGGTCTGAATCTGCACTTCTCCCGCCGCCGGTGCGGCTACGTCGATCTGTTGGATCTCGACTTGATCAACGCCGGAAAAAACGACAGCCTGCGTACTCATGGAAGGATGGCCCATTCAGGAACAGTGCCTGAGATATTGAGTAGGGGGATGACGAAGAGCACCATCATCACGGACAGCATCACGACAGAAATAAGATTCATGCGCAAGCCTGCTCGCGACATCTGCGGAATGGTCACCTGACCACTGCCGAAAATCACCGCATTGGGTCCTGTGCCTGAAGGCAGCATGAAGGCGCAGGAGACAGGTAGCAAGAATCATCAGCAGGAAGGGGTGGGTGTTTCCCGCAGCAGCCATGGTCGCCAACACGGGCAGAAAGATGCTTGCCGTTGCTGTATTCGAATTGATCTCTGTGATAAAGGTCATGAACAAAACCACAAGCAAGACGATGACGGGCACGGGCAAGGCACCGATCGGTGCCATCGCACCACCCAGCCAGGTGGCCAGGCCCGTTACGGCGAAGCCCTTGGCGATAGCGTAACCGCTACCGACGATCATCGCCACGCCCCAGGGCACGGTCTGTGCCTGCTGCCAGTCGAGCAGCCGTCTGCCCTGATTCGGCTCGCTGCGACCGGCGGGCAAGATAAACAGTACCAATGCCGCGGCGACGGCGACGGTCGCAGCGTGAACCAGATGTTCCACGCCCAGGGCTTCTGCCCACACATCACGGAATATCCACCCCAGACCCGTGAGCAGGAAAATTCCCAACACACAGTTGTTCCCCAGGCTGCATAGGCCCGAGGGATTCCAATTCACCCGTGATGATTTCGCGGCTGCCAGAGAAGCTCCCTGTGACGCCAAAGGAGCGCGTCAAAAAAAACGCAGGTAGCGGGTAGCATACACAGCACAAAGGGGATGCCGATTTCCATCCAGTCGACGAAGGTCACAGCTCGCGCCTGCGGATACATGGTCTTTACCATACCCACGAAAACCATATTCGGTGGTGTGCCCACCAGTGACCCCGTACCGCCGATGCTGGCGCTGTAGGCGATGGCAAGCATCAGCGCGACACCGAAGCCTCCGATGAGAGGAGCCATTCAGGCCCCAAACGATAGTCGCACTGTCACCAGGGTGCGACCCCCTCGGTGTTCAAGACCTTGCTTTTGCGGTGCCGATTAGATCGAGCCATTCTGGACAGGTTGCGGGGAGGGCGACTAACCTGTCGGCGGATCGTTGCTTCAACGTCACTTCCAGCGCCAAAGAACCAGCGCCGCGCCAACAACCATGAACGAGGCCGCCCATCTTGTGTGAGCAGCAGCAATGAACTCTGACCACGATGACCATCATTGCGACATCCTTGTCGTTGGCGCAGGTGCAGCGGGTTTGTTTGCGGCTCTCACCGCACGCGGAGCACTCGATGAGGACGGTCGTCGGCGGAACCCGCCAGCCAATGCCCCTCATGTCGTGCTGCTGAACAACGAAGCACGACTGGGCCTCAAGATTCTCGTGTCTGGTGGCGGCCGCTGCAATGTGTCCAATGCGCATGTCGATGAGGGTGACTACGAGACCGACACACCGCGTGTGTTGAAAGGACTGCTGCGGCAATTCCCTGTCGAGTCGATTCGGACTTTCTTCGAATCGCGTGGTTGTCGGCTGCAGCAAGAGGCGTTGGGCAAACTCTTTCCATGCAGTGGCAAAGCGAGCGACGTGCTGCAGGTCCTGCTCGATTCGGTTGAGCGCGCCGAGATTCCTCTGATCGCCCCCGCTCAGGTCGACGGACTCATCCCACCTGAGTCCGAATCCTGCCTCTGGACGGCGACGCTCACAGATGGGAGCAGATGGCGGACACGCCGTCTGATTCTGGCGACAGGTGGCAAGAGTCTGCCGAAGACGGGTTCCCGCGGTTTCGGGCTGACCCAGTTAGCCCACTTCGGGCACACGATGGCGCCCCCCGTGCCAGCACTTACGTCGATGCGGCTCCATCCCGACGGGCCCCTCGCCGGCCTGGCGGGGTTAACTGTTGCAGCGGTCCTGACCTTGTCACCAACACGCGTCGAGCCCGAACAGTTGTCCGGCGCACGCCATCGCCCCCTGGCACGGGCCGCGGGCAGTCTGCTAGTGACCCACAAGGGAGCCACAGGTCCGGTTGCCTTCGATGTGAGTGGCGCCTGTCAGCGTGCCCTCGACGGCGCCGATGACGTCACCCTGCGCGCCGACTTCTGGAGCCTCACGGAACCGGCAGGGCCCTGGTCCGAATACAGAGGGCACCCCAAACCACCCGGTGCCTGTGTGCAACCCACACTGGCACCACGGCCGCCTACAAGAGAGATTTTCGAGGCGCAGGCCCAGGATCTCTTCGCTCAGGGTGAACGGAATCTTGTCGTTGCCCTGTCGACACGCCTACCTCGAGCCCTTGTAGAGGGTCTCGTCCGGGCGGCAGGCCTTGATCCCGATATCAAGGTCAAGCAAATCGACACGCGCGGACGACGACAACTGTTCTTGGTGCTGACGCAGGCGGATCTGAGACTTCAAGGGACCGATGGGTATGAGAAAGCGGAGGTCACTGCGGGAGGTGTGCATCTGGCCGAACTCGATCGACGCACCCTCGAAAGTCGCCTTCTACCCGGTCTCCATTGTTGTGGGGAGGTTGTCAACGTGACGGGGCGACTTGGGGGATTCAACTTTCAGTGGGCATGGTCCAGTGGGTATGCGGCGGGCATGGGCGCCGCCATAGAATGACTGACAACAAGGGACCGGGCCCTTGTTGGTGTTGTCCGAATACGGTGACCTGCGCTATGTGGAGATGTCGATGGAGTCTATGTCGATTCTGGATTTTGCCACGACGCAAACAGACCTCGGGCACCGTCACTTCAAGAGTTGGTATTTCTCGGCAACTGAAGCCGTCACAGATGGCGATCTAGGTGTCGACAATATGGGCCATAGTATGCGGCGCCCGAGTGCGGGCATGCTGCTGCGTGACTTCGCCTTTCAGCGGCATCGACTGTGGGCGCTAAAGGGATGAGAATCTGTTCCTCGCCTATCTCGGTGGCTATGCCGCTGGACACCGTCGCACGTCAAACTGGCCCGATCTGGCCATCGGCCGCGATGATGTGCCCTATGGGTCGCAGGAAGATTTGCCTGCAGCGAGTTGCTCGAGTGGCCATGACGACCCATCATTCAGCCTTAGAGATCACCCAGGAAAACAATCAACTCCGTATCGATCGGGAGTGATCCGCTGCGATTGATCTGATTTGAAGGCAGTTCACCGAATTCGGCAAATGGAGCGTTTCCATGTCCAAGGATCGTCTCAAAGCTCTAAGCCAGACGGTGAAGAAGATCCCACTCTTCGCCGGCCTTTCGCCGTCTCAGATCCAAAGCATTCTGGGTGTGTGTCAGTGGACACAATTC
>Ga0209403_10004611_pt1 | contig 14880 bp, 12 predicted proteins | sample ArcticOcean_MG_C_8_FD_187440 | JGI IMG/M metagenome (GOLD analysis project Ga0209403, IMG submission 187440) | Marine microbial communities from western Arctic Ocean - ArcticOcean_MG_CB11_86 (SPAdes) (version 2) | ecosystem: Environmental > Aquatic > Marine > Oceanic | place: Arctic Ocean... | reverse complement strand
AGTAGCTTTTATATTATTTGCATTTTTTTCTATGTCTGTTGGACGAGAACCGGAAAGGTTTGGATCACCATCCTGAAGTAAAATAAAAGCCCCAAGTGCACGCCGTTGTGCAGATGAAGGTGCAGTTTTACGAACATAGTACCCACCTTTTGCACCATCTTGATTAATTTTTCCCATATCACCAAATTGAGCTCTCGCAAACATATCGGTGCGCTTTGGCACTCGTGCAACTCTTGCTTCGTCAATGTAGGTAGTTGGTGTCTCAACCCGCTTTAGACGCTCAAATGGATGTGCCCCATCTACAAATCTTCTTTTTGTATACGGATCGCGATTCATTGCATTTTTAGAAAACCCCTTCCCTAACCACCAGGCCGGTCCTTTAGTTTTAAACCAAGGTTGTTCATGTTCTGATGCAAGAGGGCTATCAATGAGGAGATCAAGTGTGCAGGTAACAGCAGCAAGTCCAAAGCCTGAGCCAATATAAGGTGCAATTAACTGCCCTTTAATACACCATACTAATCCTGCAGTAACTGCCAATTGATTTAAATCAACATCTGAGGCAGACCCCGAATGAGATTTAGCATCATGTCCTAACAACCTTATATAGTTAGCTATTACCGCCGCAGTTTCATTTGCCCTCAAACATGCCCGATGACTTAATGCGTCTTTTAACCAATCAGTTCCAGGTTCGTCTGAGCGAATATCACGTGGGTTTTCATATAAAAATATAAGCGCATGTGTATGCCCATTAATAGTCGTAGGTGGCGCTTCCATTGACTCCTTAAGATCTGCCATAATCCCATCAATACCTGCCGCAAGAGTTTTAGTTTGGCGAGTGCGTAAGGCTTCTGCCAAGTGAACGATATCTGGGTTATTAAAAGGTTTTGATAATAAATCTGTATCTTGAAGTCGACAGACACCTACCATTGATGCATCCGAAAAAAAGCCAAAAGCCTTAAGGTGATCTGTTCTCTCCTTAGGGTCGACAGGTATTTCTGAAACTGCTTTATTTATCATACCATCGCGGATCGCATCCAACATGGCCTGGTACTCACACATTGCATTAACAATACTTTCAGGTGCCTCTGGTCGACGAAATGACAGTGCACACATTGGGGGCACCGCAGTCAAATCGGGCATTCCCCCACGCTTCAATCTTTCTGTCGGATAAGGTCCCATATGAACAGGACGCTTTTTAGTAGAGAATAAGCGCATTCCTATACCTTGTTACCCCTTTAACTTAGACATCCTGGCCCTGTTTACCTAAAGTATTAACCTTTTTTAACCAAGGATAAAGGGTTGAATAATGTTTTAAGTATCAAAATTTATAAAGTTATTATTTGGTAGACTGAGCAAGTTACATTTCCTTAACTCAAATATAGTCATATCCCTGATATTAATACTTCTTTCAAATCGTGTAATAGCTAAGATACCAAACTATAAACCCATAGGATCCATGAACGAATTCAACAAAGATTATCTAAATTACATCTATTAACTTAAAAATATCACCCTATACTGTTGTTAATGATTGTTTAAGATCTACAACCAAATCTTTAACGTCCTCAAGCCCAACACTTAGCCGCACTAGTCCGTCATTAATACCTAAATACTTTTTTTGATCGATAGATAATCTTTGATGAGTTGTGGTAGCAGGATGAGTAATCAGACTTCGGCTATCTCCCAAGTTATTCGAAATTGATATTATTTTTAAATTATTGAGAAAACTAAAAGTGGTCTTTTTGTTACCAACAAGTTCAATTGCAATTACCGTTCCTCCTCCAGTCATCTGCTTTTTTGCAAGTGAATATTGAGTATGTGTCTTAAGATATGGATAAGTAATTTTTTTTATTTTTGGATGTTTTTCTAATGATTTTGCAATTTTTAATGCAGATTCAGCCTGCGTTCGACATCTAAGGTTAATTGTTTCTAAACTTTTAAGCAAAATCCAAGCATTAAATGGCGATAAAGAGCCGCCTGTATGTTTCATGAACGGCAGTACTACCTTCTGAATAAATTCCTCAGTTCCACAAATTACTCCTCCCAAACACCTCCCTTGACCATCGATATGTTTGGTTGCTGAGTATATAATTACGTCAGCCCCGAGAGATGAAGCTAAAGAGAACACTGGTGTAGTAAAAACATTATCAACTATTACCAAAGCGCCTTTTCTATGTGCAATTTCTGATACGGCAGCTAAGTCAATAATTTCCAAAGTAGGATTTGATATTGTCTCTACAAAAACTACTTTAGTATTTGTTGTAATAGAACTCTCCCAATCATCCAGGTCAATCCCATCGACAAAACTTATTTCCACACCAAATCTTGGCAGGAGTTCTTCAATAATATAAAGACACGAACCGAATAGTGCTCTTGATGCTACAAGATGGTCACCAGCTTTTAAGATAGAGAATAATGCTCCATGAACGGCTGCCATTCCCGTTGCAGTGGCATATGCATCTTCAGTCTTTTCTATTGCAGCCATTCTTTCTTCGAACATTCTTACTGTCGGGTTCTCATACCTTGAATAACCAAACTCTTCTTTTTTTGGGTTTAGAAAAAGATCCTCCGCTTGCTCAGCAGTTTTATACTTAAAACTTTGTGTTAAAAAAATAGCCTCAGACATTTCATTGTACTGGCTTCGTTTCGTCCCTGAATGGACAGCTATGGTTTGGGGTGACAGTTTTTGCATAGTATTGGCTTTCACTTAATAAGTTTCAGGCCCTAATAAAACACCTTAAAATAAAAACGTGATGCTTATATAAACCTCTTTAGCAATTTTTTTCCTGTGGCTTGCAATCTGGTCTCAAATCACCACTAAATTAAAGTCTAAGTGGGTATATTTGTAGGGTCAAGTTAAACAATCACGTCTTAAAAAAGAAAGAGAAAAAAACAAAGGCATTTGTAAGACAACAAATTGACGGCGGCAGCAAAATCGGTGCTAATTATCGGTTCTGGGGCCGTTGGTTGTCCTAAAATTAGGCACTTTTCATATTGTTCAGACATTACCTGAATTTTTTCAGTACTTAGTATGCAAGCAGAAACTGACTACCTACGCACGCAAAATTATCTTGGATTAACAGTGTACCACGTGGAAGGGTGTGGGGGTAGTGGATAGATTTGCGATGATTCTTTGATACACAAAATTTGGTCAAACGTAACACATTCCTAAAACTTTGACCTAAATGGATCTGACAACTCACGTAGAAAAATACACTATCCGTTGGGCCCTTAAGATGGGGAACAGCTGCTCGCTATATAAATTTATTGCAAGAAAGGAGACTTCAATGCCTAATAATTCAAAAATTAAAAATATTATGTTATTGGCGGCTATGACCTTTGGTATATCGGCAGGATTTGCCGTAGCAGAAAATTCTACCATCGATAATGTTTCGACAGTGACCGACGAGATGCTACTCAACCCATCAGATGGCGATTGGTTGATGTGGCGCCGTACTTACGACGGTTGGGGTTATAGCCCACTCGATGAAATTAATAAGAGTAATGTCGGTGATCTTAGACTAGCTTGGGCCTGGGGCATGTCACCAGGGGGACGAACACAAGAGACCCCACTAGTCCATGACGGGGTAATGTACCTCCAGAATTCCAGCCACCTAATACAGGCGCTCGACGCGGCAAATGGTGACCTGATCTGGGAATACGAGTACGATTTGCCGTCAGGCGCAAGAACCCAAGGTGTTCGCAGTAAGGCAATTTACGGTGATAACCTGATCATAGCGACACGCGACGCCCGTCTACTCTCGATCGACGCCAAAACTGGGCAATTAAACTGGAACAAGCAGGTTGCAGATTATAAAAAAGGATATTCATTTTCTAGCGGACCTATCGTGGCCAACGGTGTCATTGTCCAGGGAATGACCGGTTGCAGTAAAGCGCAGCCAGGCGGATGTTATATTACCGGACACAGCGTAGATACTGGTGCAGAAATTTGGCGTGTTCATACCATCGCGCAAAGTGGTGAACATGGTGACACTTGGAATGGTGTTCCAGTTGCAAGTCGCCACGGCGGTTCAGCTTGGATCACAGGATCTTATGACCCCGACACAAATTTGATCTTAATCGGAGTAGGTCAACCCTATCCATGGAACATGGAGATGGCTGGATTGGCTCCCTTGAGGCCTGGCCTCAATAACGATGCACTGTACACAAACGCGACACTCGCAATAGACGCGAACTCTGGCGAAGTCCAGTGGCACCATCAATATCTCCCTACCGATGGGCTCGATCTAGACTACGTCTATGAGCGTATTCTAGTTGACTCAAAGTTCAATGGTAAAGAACGCAAACAGGTGGTGACAATTGGTAAAATTGGTATCATCGAGTCGGTCGACCGTACAAATGGTGAGTGGTTATGGGCTAAAGAGACCTCACGTCAAAACGTGGTTCTTTCATGGGACAAGAAGACTGGCGAAAAGACCATTAATCCGGATACAATTCCGGTTGCTGGTGAAACCACCTTCAACTGCCCAGCCGATCCTGGCGCGCATGCCTGGCAGCCTGCAGCTTACAGCCCCCTAACCGACGCGCTTTATATTCCAACGATTGAGTTTTGCTCAAACACTACAGTGAACTCACTTGATCCAGGTGAAATTTACACTGGTGGTGGTCGTCAGACTTACAGTCGCGTGGAACATCCCGACGGTGACAGCAATATCGGCCAAGTTCGTGCCATCAACATGACTGACCAGTCAGAGATGTGGCAATACCGACAACGTGCGCCGATCACTAGCTCTACCCTGCCTACAGGCGGTGGGATTGTGTTCGTTGGTAGTATGGACCGCAAGTTCTTAGCCTTCGACGACACGACTGGTGAAATGCTGTGGAGTAGTGGGAAGCTTAGCAATGCACTTGAATCTTTCCCGATCAGCTACTCGGCTGGCGGAAAGCAATACGTTGCTATAATGGCAAACCACAAATCTGGTTTGGGTCGGTTATCATCGATAACCCCGGACATTCAACTTCCACCGGATAACCCAGCGACTCTTTACGTGTTCGCATTGCCTGACTAATAGGCTTAAGTAATGTTTGAAACTTGGCCCGGGCGAATCTGGAAAGCTCCAGTTCGCCCGGTGCCTTTACGAGGTATGATTTTGTCCATTACAAATAATTTCCTACGTTTGACTGACACACTCTTTGCATTAGCAGTGTCATTTTTGGTAACGTTAATCTCACCCGGCGGGGTAGTTTTGGCTGCTGATCCGGAGTTCTTCGATGTACCCTTTGCTAATAATCAGTGGAACATTGGCCGGCGAGTAGATGACTCAAAGCTTCGCTATTGTATTGATCGTCGCAATCCCGACTGGGAATTGGCTGCCGAAATCGTCGACGCTGTTGCAGGCGCACTATTGCTCGAGCCGCAACGATACATAGTCAAAAGCGAGATTGTTGGGGAGGATCTGACAAAAACCTATGCGCTCTTACTAGAGCATTGTGACATTCTCATGGGATTCAAACTGATCCCTGGGACTTATGCCGACTGGATTACCCTGACCCGACCCTATTACCATGCGAAGTATACCTATGTCACTGCTGACCCCGACCTCCTCACGCTCGCCACCCTAGCACCCACGCGTGCGATTGGACCAATAATGGGAACGTCGGCGCATATTCGACTGGTTTCTTACGTTAAAGCTTTACCCGCAGAAGCTCGTTGGCCGATTTATCCGATGGGTACCAGCGAGTTAATGCTCGAGTCACTTTTGAACGGAACAATTGACGTTGGGCTGATCTGGGCTCCCACTTTTTGGGCCAAGCGTCCCCAAGACCCCGCCTACGCGGCGCTTCACGTGATTGACTCAACGCCGTTGCCAGCGACCACCCTAGGTGTAGGCGCACTGTTACTATCTGATAAGGTTTTTTTGCGTACAGCCTTTGACATGGCGGTCACCTCGCTGATTGAAGACGGGACAATCACTGATATCATAGATAAGTTTAATTTTCCTGCAACGGTCAACCCTTAATGTCTAATATTTTAAACTCTAGTGTAGCTATACGCCTCGAAAAAGTGTCTAAACGCTACGGACGAACCGTGGCTCTGGACGAGGTCAGCTTTGAGGTTGGCGAACAACAAATGTTTGCACTATTGGGCCCCAACGGCGCAGGCAAGACTACACTGATGCACATCCTCTCTACCCTATTGCGGCCAGATGCAGGCAGAGCCTTTGTGGCGGGTATCGATGTCATAAGAAAACCTCTACAGGCTCGGCAGCGACTTGGAATTGTGTTTCAAGAACCTAGTCTTGATGACCGACTATCGGTTCATGAAAATCTTGATCTGCACGGTCTGATATTCGGTGTGCCCCGCACATTGCGTCGACAGCGGATTGAGGAACTACTAGCGTTAGTCGAGTTAACCGATTGGACCGACAAGATTGTTCGAACCTTATCTTCTGGCATGAAACGGCGGCTCGAGATTGCTAGAGCATTTATCCACGATTCTGAAATCCTATTGTTGGACGAACCAACAGTTGGACTTGACGCCCAGACCCGCGACCGTATCTGGCACTATATCCACCGCCTTCAAACCGAGCGGAAGATCACTGTACTGGTGACAACGCATTATATCGAAGAGGTTGAGGAATGCGATCAAGTTTGTATTATTGACAATGGTAAGGTTCTGGCTGATGGCGCACCGAAAGTGTTGAAAAAAGAATTTGGTCAACAACTTTTACGCATAGTACCCAAGACAGACGAAGATCAAATCAAAATTGTCACACGCTATGCTGAGCGGTTGAGTAGAATTGACGGTACTGAAATTATTCTGACCTCAGATGACAAATTTTCGGAAAGCTTTCTTGCTGAAAATGGTGCGCGCATCCGGGCTTTATCAATCGAAGTCCCAAGTTTGGAGTCAGTCTTTCTGACCTTAACTGGTCGTGACATCCGAGACAAAGAAATCAATTTACGCGAGCAAACCAAAGCTTTTGGAAAAATCGGTGGGGAGCACACCAAATGAAAAGCTTAGAAACGAAGCGTTCGATGTTAATGATACAACTCGGGGGAATCTACGGGTTGTGGCTACGTGAGGTGAGACGATCGTTCCGCGACCGGGGCCAACTTATTGGTGGTATCAGCCGACCTATTCTATGGGTAGTAATTCTTGGCATTGGCCTAAACCCCTATTTCCGTGGAGAAGTTTTTGGTAAAGTCAATTTTGTAGTACCTTTCACCTATCTTCAATTTATCTTCCCTGCTGTAATTGCCTTGAACATTCTTTTTACTTCAGTTCAATCCGCAGTGTCAGTGATTTGGGATCGTGAGTTCGGCTTTCTACGTGAGGTACTGGTTTCGCCACTTTCACGAGGCACAATCTTACTGGGAAAGGTATTGGGTGGAGCGACGGTTGCTGTGATGCACGGCTGCCTTGTTCTATTGCTGGCCAAGTTTGCAGACGTCAACTTGACTTGGATGAAAGTGCTGGAGGCACTGGGCCTAATGTCAATGTTGGCTTTTGCCTTAACCTCTCTGGGGGTAGTGATTGCCAATCATATACGCAGTTTCCAGGGCTTTGGCATTTTTTCAAACGCAGTAATTTTGCCACTTTATTTTACCTCAAGTTCGGTCTTCCCACTGGACCCAGCGCTGAGCCAGGCGCAGACCCGTGTTGTCTACCCTGAATGGCTGGTGACTGTGGTGGAATATAATCCACTAACTTATGCTATTGATGCCCTACGCGGAGCTCTCATAGGGTATAATCAATTCGATCCACATCTAGGAATTTTGATAATGGGCACCTCTGGTGTAGTATTGTTTGCCTTGGCACTTTTTGAATTTCGCCGAGTCTGAAGCATGAAACGGATGTACCGACTGGTGGGAGAACTAAGCGGGCTGGGGTTGATTGTGGTGGTATTACTACTGGTTGGGTTGGTGCCACCTGACACATCGCTATCGGAAATGCACAAAACCGGAACATTGAAGGTTTGTGTTCCAACAACCTATCCACCGCTTGTCACGGGTGATCCAGCCCGGCCTGGGATCGACATTGAGATTCTCCTTGCCGTTTCTGACTACATTGGCGTCGAGTTACTGCTAAACCCCAACGACGCCATTGGCCGCGACTTCAATCCACTCAATTGGGATATCACCCGTGGGAATTGCCAAGTGCTAGCCGGGGGTTTTGTAGATACTACTCTCATAAGGTCATTCCTAGATACCGGTCCGCCCTACGCCCAGACCGGCTGGGCAATCGTGACGCCAGCGCCACTAAAAGATATTAACGGTCTGACGATTGGTGTGTTGACCAACATCTCCGGCCTCGATCGCATTGGCCTCTCCAAATACCTTCGAGGCCAGGACGTCAGGGTCCGCATCATGAGCAACAGTCAGGATCTTGTTGCTGGTATAGCTGGCGGTGAACTTGATGGCGGCGTCACTGAAGCGCTGTTAGCTGGTTGGTTGGCTAGTGACAACGACTGGTGGGCAACCTCTCTTCCAGATGAGCTCGCCCGTTACAATCTTGTTTTTGGTCATTGGAAAGGTGACCTCACTTTGAAACAAAAAATGCTCCAAGCCTTCCGCCAACTTGAATTGGACGGGACCCTGGCGGCCATCCTCGAACGGTATGGTGCAACCCAAATCCTACCCGCCCTTTAATTTGACTTCACTTATCAAGAATTAACGACGTCAGCGCCAAATAGGCTGGGTTTAATAGCTGATGGACAACTCCCGTCGCTACGGCCACGAATACCAAGGCCGTAAGAATCCACTGTGTGTACTTTGGAATACGAATTCCAATTGTGCTGACGAGCAGCCCCCCAGTAAGAGGTGGGATGGGAATGAGGCTGAACAGCGCAAACCAAATCGATAGACTGCTCGCATGCCTTAACAATGCCGCAGTAGCTAACCCCACTGTGAACGGTAACATCGTCAGTGCCGGCAGGATCAGCTTGCTGAGTAGTATTGCTGTGACTAATAAACCGACAAAGCCAGTCAAAATGGTGACAATAATACCAACACTACTGAAGCGGAAAAATTGTGAATCAATGGCCATTGGTTTGGCCCAACCGAGTCCGAAGAAAATTAAGCTAATTGCACCTACAAAATCAATATGTCTAAATGGCATAATAGTTAGACGATCGTCATATTTAGGTCCCTTATCACCCAGAAAAACTGCTACGGTGGCAAGAATTCCACCCTGGATTCCAACGATAAAAAGAAGTGTCAAAACACGAAAACCAACCAACTGTAGAGTGAGATCTGACAGCCACATAATCAGGGTCCGATCAAACGCCTGATACTCATCTCTTTTTCATTATCAATTGATCCAGCGCATCAAGGTTCCAGGGCAAGGGTGCCCCCCGTTTGAAACCGTTCTTTTTGAGAATGTAGGCCATCATGTCAGCGTAGACTTTCGAAGAAAAACGTCCTGGAGAATCTGGCGGCATCTGCTCGCTCAAAAAATAATATAACTCAGACGCTGGTTCACCATTGCCCCATTTCTCTAAGAACCTTAAACCTCGAAGTGGCGGACCGCCGTTCATTCCACCCTTGAACTCTTTTCCGTGGCACTCAGCACATTTCTTTTCGTATTTCTTTTTTCCGCGAGATGCCTGGTCAGATGAATAGGAAACAAGAGTTTCAACTTTCACCACTTCGACTTTCTTTTTCGTTGTAGTCACGACTTTTGGATCCATTGCGTATAAAAATGCATAAATATTTTGTGCGTCCTCTTCCTTGCGAACCTTAAAACTCATCTTACTCCTCGCCTTAGGGTTTTTTAAAATAGCACGCAACCAACCGGTTGGGTTTTGAACAAATCCGACAAAGTTTTCTCTATTCCAAACTGTTCCGATCTCACCCGCCTTAAGTATCGACTTCCCATAACGGAAGCCAGAAATAGAGCCAAGTTTCCGCGTTGTGACGCCGTAAAGGTTTGGGCCGATCTTAGCCTTTTTCCCAGCCAAAGTCTCACCGGACTCATTTACCACAACGTGACAGCTAGCGCATCGCTTGGCAAAAGTTTTCTCGCCGGCAGCTGAATCGCCCATCGCATTACTTTCAGCGAAAGAGGGTGTTAGCAACAGAGCAAAGGTTGAGAACATTATAAATAAATTTACGCAGGCGCCTGCGTGAACAACTATTGTAATAAACCGAGAGATTTTATTGACGGTTGACGAAACGAATCTGGACAGGAAAAGCATTACTCGTATCCTTTCCACATCAGCTGAACTAACATCTGATGTGTTTAATATTCTGCAATCAAGTCGCTGTAAGAACACAGACGATGCTTGGTTAGCAATCTAATCTCGTACTATCCATATGTAGAACCAAAAAACGAATGTCAGTTCTTCAACTTAAAAGAGATCACACGCAATATGACTAAGTTCCAACACAATATAGTTAAGGTCCAGCACAAAAACGCGCTAGGTCCTAGGCAGTTTTTGCTACGCCATATCCAATGCAGATTTTTCACTGCTCATTGGAGAGACATCACTTATGATCTAAACAACTATCTGTTAGCCTAACCAACTGCATCCAATCATCTGGGTTTTTCTTACAGTATGTGCAGATCAATTCATCAATGAATTTTAATACAGGTAGATCTTTTTCAGAAACTGGATCCTTCAATCGGGTAACGAAATAAGCAGTCATTTCCAAAGTTGGTTCAATTATTGGGTGAGCCACAAGCGTACCTTGGTTGATACTCTCTTGGAAAACCGCCTGGCTGCCCAAACCATATACGTCTTCATTCAGGATCAATTGTAGGCTGGTGCTAAGAGAGTCGATTTCAAATTTAATTTTGGGTTTCAGGCCTAGAGAGTGTGAGGCCTTGGTCACGAGTTTAGAAATCACCCGTCTGCCACTATCAAGTACAAGACCGAGCTTAAGAACTTCTGTAAACTTTACTGGTCCTACGGGTACGCCAGATCCAGACTTACTTACCAACACAATCTTTTGACGAAGGATTGGTACCGAGCGACAACCTTCAATCTCTTCAGCATCATGGACAATAGCCCAATCCAGATCTCCTTTGAGCACTCCCGCCAACAAGCCAGGGTAGGACCTTTCTGAAAGATGTAATCTAAAACCTGGTATGCATTTTTCTTGTAAAACGATTGCCTGCATACCTATGGCATTAATGAGGTTTGCTGTTAGACCAAGCCAAACGTCGCGAAACGGAACCTTTGATTTATTTGAAACCGACGAAACCATCGTGTTGATCAAATCAGTTATCTTAGATGACGAGTCATAGACGAGTTGGCCCATAGTAGTAGGCTTCACTCCCTTTGGGTGCCTGAGAAGTAAAGTTGTACCTAGACTTTCTTCGAGCGAGCGCACCTGAAGGCCTAACGCAGTTTGCGCAACATTCAGGTCTTGCGAAGCCTTGGATATACTTCCACACTCTACAATTCGAGAAAAATAGCGAAGCTGTTTTAGTGATATTTGTTGTGAAATTGACATTATAGCCTCTCATACTAATTAATTAAGTTCACTCTGTTAATAGTTTCCTTATTGATCCCCCTAATTTCATTTGCGGGACAATCCAAGATCACGGCCATAAAATTCTGAAGCAGGGTCATTGAAAACAAGCTTCCTCATCTGATCAGACAAGTACTTGCGAAGTTCTACATAACGGGTTTCGGCGCGTGCATCATAGGTCCAGCGAGGCCTTTCCAAATCCACTGACACAGTCTCGATTACACTGCCAGGGCTTGGACCCATTAGGGTAATTTTGTCGGCCAACACGATTGCCTCGTCAACACTATGGGTAACAAAGACTACTGCCGGGTGACGCAGAGTCCAAATACGCATTAGTTCAACCTGCATAAGTTCGCGGGTTTGTGCGTCAAGGCTGGCGAAAGGTTCATCCATCAACAGTACAGCTGGTTCCGGAGCCAGTGCGCGAGCTAGAGCGACACGCTGTTTCATGCCACCCGACAACGTGGCGGGATAAGCATCAGAAAATCTGTTTAAACCGACCATTTCGATGTATTGTCGAACCCGATCGGCCTTGTCTACCTTGTTGAGTTCCAACCCTTGCAATGCAAAACTTATATTTTGCCTAACACTCATCCAGGGAATAAGCCGAAAGGATTGAAAAACCAAACCAATGTCAGGCCCCGGTTTTGGTGGAGTGTCAAACACGCGTACGGTACCAGCATCAGGCTGTATCAGGCCGTCTATCAATCGTAAAATAGTTGTTTTCCCACAACCAGATGGTCCAAGCAAGGCATGAAATGTCCCACTCTCAACGGTCAGCGAGACACCTCGCAAAGCAGGAACAACCACACCTTTTGCTACGTTGCCAAACGTTATGTCCACTTTCTCCAATGCAATCGCTGGAGATACCAAGGTCAATTCTGGTTTCCAGTAAACCCTGCTAATGTCATCGTGAAGGTTCATCCGAATCTGGCAAGGTTCCAATTTCCATCAACACTTGGTCCGCAACTGTGAAATCCACCCAATCATCAAGCGAGATAGAGGTTGCATCCTTGAAGTCATCTGTCTGAAAAACCCAATCTTGCGTAAATTGAAGTTCAGTTCGACCGATCCCACCATTAACGCTCCAACTACCCACGAAGCTTTCAGCTAACGTCTGGAGAGTTTCTTGCGTCATATGCGGTTTATGTGGCGCCATCGCGTTTGCCCATTCAGAAGGATTGGCAGCAAAGTCTCGCGATATTTTGGTTAAGGCACGTACGACGGCTATAGCGTCAGCTCGTCGTGTCTTCAAAAACTCTTCAGTCGCCACGTTAACCTTATTCACAACTGGTGCAGCTGCATAGTAGGAATCTGGAGTAATTAGAATCGATAAACCCGTCTTGTCTGGGATTGAGAGCCAGGTGCCTATCGACATCGTTGTTGCATCGATTTGACCCGCAGCAAGAGCTTGGGCCCTGACAGAAGGCTGACCGAGAGTTAGAATATCAAGGTCATCTAAATTTATACCCTGCGAATCTAACACGCGTTTACTTAGAGCGTAGTCTAGGCTTCCAATTCGTCCAACGCCGAAGCTATGCCCGGTTAAATCAGCCGAGTTAGTAATTGCAGCTTTTGCTGCAATTAAGAACGGTAGGGACTTGTTTGGTGATGTCACAGCTTTTAGGGTATCGTTACCTCTTGTTCGCAACAGTAGCACCGCCTTTACACTGACATTTGCCATGTCGCCCTCACCTCCCAGGATCGCTGCCAGTGCCAACGGCGTTTGTTGTACTCGAATTAATTCAACTTCGACACCTTCACGTTTGAAATACCCAAGTTCAACGGCTAGATCCATTATCGAATTTGGAACTAGTGGCGGCTCTAGGTGTGTTACAACTAGACGGACAGGTTCAGCTTGTACTGGCTGAAACGATCCCAAGATCGCTGCCACTACAATCGTTAAAAACTTTACTATAGTATTTTTCATTATAACTTTCCCTCTTTCAGTTTTAAAATTCAATGCAATCAAACCCCAGACTAATTAATTTCGCGCCAACGCGACGCACGTATTTCCACATGCCGCAAGAATTCTGTTACGATTACGCCAGTTAGTGCTAGGGTCAGAACAACCACGAAATACTCTGCCATACGGAAGGTATTTCCATAAATAGCCAGCAGCCCACCAAGACCACTAACCGCAGTGTAAAGCTCTGCAACCACCGTATTAATCAATCCAATGGTCGCTCCTATCCGCATACCCGTGATAACGTATGGCACTGCGCCCGGAAGAATAATTTTACCAAATATGCGGCTACGGCTTGCTCCGACTGAACGCGCCATTTCTATCAATTCAGTATCTGCTGAAAGAACACCAGCGTAAGTGTTTATCAGAATTGGCATCAGAGAGCCGAGGAATACAATAAAAACCTTGGCCTCAACACCCAATCCAATTAAAACAATGATCAGAGGAATAAATGCGACCCGCGGTGTCGCAGCCAACGCAAAAACATAGACCTCTAGCGTCTTTCCAAGAACGCGAAATGCTCCCATAACCACTCCCAAAGGTACTGCCAAGAGGATCGCAAACGTAAAGCCACTTAAATAGACGCTGAGGCTATCCCCAACAGCACTCAGAAGAACCCCATCTGCGAATAGTCGTTTGGCCGCTTCGAATGTGGCAAGTGGGCTTGGAACAACATTGGCGCCCAGACGCGCTGCAGCAATGCTCCAAAGCGCAATAATTATACCTAACACTGTAAGTCTGTATAAATTAATCACTAAATATTATCCTAGAAAATATAATTTCTATTTATTTAAGTAATTTAATATATTTTTGGCTTAACTTCACTATTGATCAGTAGATATTGGTAAGTCAAGATATTTCCTTAATTTTTGTTAACCTTGAGTGATTTCAGCTTAAGTAATTCGAGGGCACTTCTTCGATGTCTTACCTTATTAGATGCCCGCAATACACTAAATCTAGTCTCAACCCTTATCGAGACTTTATATATAATAAGAGTCTAAAATCGGTACTCTCAGAGTTTGACTTGATAATGAATTACATAGAAAATCAAAGCCAAGTGGTCTAGTGTTACATTTAATTCAGGAATAAAGTTTTTTTGTAGAGAATAAGCGCATTCCTATACTTTGCCACCCCTTTAGCTTAAACATCATGGCCGTGTGTATCTAAACTATTAACCCTGACGGATGTTGCGGTGGCCAGTGGTTTAATGGATGTTGGTGATAAAACCTTGGTTAGTGATATTCCTGAAACTCTCATAGCGGATGCCTTAGCCATGGCACATCAAAAAATCTCTGTAACTGTTGATCAGATAAAAACGGATTCTCAAGATGTACCGATGATTGCTGTCGGTGGTGGCGCTCCCTTGATCCCAGAGAAAATTCCCGGCATTTCCGTAGTTCATGGTGTTCCCTTTCATGGTGTTTCTAACGCCGTCGGAGCAGCAATTGCCCAGATTAGCGGCGAGGCTGATCAAG
>Ga0209403_10004607_pt1 | contig 14889 bp, 16 predicted proteins | sample ArcticOcean_MG_C_8_FD_187440 | JGI IMG/M metagenome (GOLD analysis project Ga0209403, IMG submission 187440) | Marine microbial communities from western Arctic Ocean - ArcticOcean_MG_CB11_86 (SPAdes) (version 2) | ecosystem: Environmental > Aquatic > Marine > Oceanic | place: Arctic Ocean... | reverse complement strand
AAACTTAAAATCCCCAAAAACAAACAACTGATCAAAGATATGGAACCACAATTCCAAGAATTAGAACATCTACATGTAGATGTTGAAAATGCAGATAAAAAATATAAGGATTTAATTGAAGAATTAAAGAATGAAGCTATTAAACAATAATTAACGCCTACGCTTATTATTCTTGAAATTAAGTTCTACCGAAATACATCCACAATCATAAAATTCAGAAGCGTCTCTCGGGAATATAGGATATTTATCACATAATTCATAGTATTCATCCAATGAATTTATATTATTTTTTTTACATTCGTTTATCCATTCATCTTTATCAGATATAAATCTTTTAGTATCGCAATTTAAGAAATGATACCAACCTTTCCATACAATTTTATATCTTTCTTGGGGATTAGGTATATAATCTACTTTATCATGAGAATCAAAATATGCTTTTTTACTTCTTAAATCGAATGATAAGTTTCTTTCTCTAATATATTCATATTCCTCTTCAAGCATTGTTGATTTATTACCCGAAGTTGATTTGCGTATCCTCAGTCTTAATTTATTTAAATAACCGTCGTCTTCATCATAATCTATAAAATGATCCATATCCATATCAATATTAACCTTTGTTCTAGTAGTCGGGCTTTCCGGTTCTTTCATTTTAGGTATGGATAATATCATTTTTTGTTCTACATTTGAATCATTATTTCTAATATGATGCATAATATTTCTAACCTTCTGAAATGATTCTCCATTATGACCCCATTCGTCGGTATCTAGAAATGGTATAATAACATGAGCCGCTTTATCGCTTTTTTTTTTATCTTTTCTCATACATCTTGTCATTGATTGGATAATCCTAATCTCGGAATTCATATTTTCGGCAAATACGACCGCATTTAAGGGTGGGAGATTAAATCCTTCTCCAAACATATATACACACGATATTATGCCATATTGTTTCTTCGTAAATGAATTAATCTCATCTTTTAGATTCATTTTACCATCACTATTTAGAGATACACTATTTAATGATTCACTATTTAATGATTTATGATATATATCATTTTTATCTATTTTAAACACTTGTTTTTCTATTAAAATTGATATATATTTATTTATTTTTTCGGCTGCTTGAATATTATTAGTATAACAGAAAACATGAGATATATTATATGTAATCAAAGATTTCAGAGTCATAAATGCCGATAAGAATAAATCAATAGTTGTACTCTCAATATTAATTTTATATTCCCTTGCTATCATTTCAATGTCTTCTTCTGAATTTTTTAATAATACGATCTTATAATCACATATCATTTTATTCTCAATTGCCCACTTTATATTTCTTTCATAAATTATTTCTCCGAAATATTTTGTGTCATCCATTGAACAAATTACCTTATCTGTATTATTTTCAATTGTTTTACTAGTTCCCGTCATAAACAACGATTTTTTAGATGGTATATCATGATATTTCGTATACTTTTGTACATTACCTTCATCATATTCACCTGTTAAATGGTGACATTCATCGCCAACTTTAAAATCAAATGTGTATGGTAACCTTTTAACAATTTCTAATAATTTATTACATGATGAATATAAAACTATTATAATACATGATTCATTCATTTCTAAAAAGTTTTTTATTTTATTATCGTTTAAAGTGATCCAATCTTCATTGATTGTATTAGTACATATACCTAAGATAGGTATTTCTGGATATATTTTAAGAATTTCTTCTTTCCACTGCGAAACCAACGTTAAACTAGGAATACCTATACATATTTTATTAGCTTTCAATTTATCAGATGAAAACAATGAAATTAAGGTTTTACCCACCCCAGGGGGTAATATTAACCGCCCTTTATCATTTAAAGCAAAATATTCACAAATATCATTCACTATTGGATCTTGTAATATTGTCGGATTATACTTATATGTTATTTCTACTTCAGGGATACATCTCTTGGTTGATTTACCTCTGCTTCTTTTTAACGCTGCCATCTTTTCATAGTATTTTTTGACTCTATTTTTCTTTAGAATAATATTTGCGAATTTATTCATTAGTTCTGCTTTTCTACATTCCCTATTGATTTCACTAATATCAACCGATTCAAATGATATCTCTAACTCGGTTAATGTATCTTCTACCTTATGAATAATATGAAATTCATAAAACTCGGTACCACCGGTCCCATCGTGATGAAACGATTTAAACTTGTCTTGTAAAAGATCTTCAACCGTTTTCCAATCCGAAACCCTGAATATTTTTAAATAATTACCTTTTTCAGGTTCGCCTGTCTTATAAGTAGGTTCTCTTTGTACTGGATTGAGTGTCCCTCCCAGTTTGATCAATCTTATATCTTTTAATTTATATGCATCGTGATATCTCAAATAAATAAATCCATTCATAAATTCATTCATATTACAATCTTTATTAAAAGAGTTTTAATTTTAAATAATATCAAATTTTAACTTATATTGATATCGGGATTCAGTTGAACGATACAAATATTAGATAATTATCTATCCAAAACAAATAGACCTGTAATGATTATACCTACTCCTATACAAGTATTCGTTTTAACCTTCTCACCAAAAAATGTATGACCTAATAGTAACATCAAGATTAAACTTAAGGATCGCTGAAATGATTTATATCTTATCACTTTACCCTCCTTTTTTACGATATAATTACCGATTAATAAAGTTATCACAATCAAAGGAATATAAATAAGTAAGGTTACTATCTTATCTGATTTCGTAATCTTAATTAAATCATGAATAGTCTTCTTTTCATATACGAAATAAATCGTAGAAACTATAATTAAAATACCTATAGAAACACACATGATTTCTTCCGTAACCGATAGCGTTTTTAACAGATCATTCTTCAAAAATATTATCGGAGATCCTATTATAATTGATATGATTAAAAGAGTATAAAAATTTGTATTCATTATAAATTTGATATATATAAATAATTCTTTAATTATGTTAAAAATATGTATAGGGATACATATATTAAACTCATTCTTAAAGAAATCCTAAAAGATCCTTATTTAGTAAGATTCATTTATCATATTCTTGAAACTATAGAAATAAATGAAGCTAGGACCGAGGCACGCTGGTCCTCATTTGATCTGAGGAACGATATTAAATTATTATATCCTTCACTGTTTAGAACCGCACTCTTCGAACATACTAAATTCACTATTGATGATGAATTAGAACCAGGATATTCGTTTTATAATATTCATTCGCTTACTCCCTGTGGTCATTTAGTAGAATGGAGAGTCGAACCACCCTCAAAATTTATAATCGCTAAGCATGATGTAAATCGTAAACAAATGACAAATTGTATTTCAATCGTAAATCGTCTTCACAAAAAATATGATCAAGATTTTATCAATAAAATCTTAACAAAACGAAATAGATATCATGATTACGAATTAAGAAGCGATGTTTTTAATTCAGGTAAAGGTATATGGTATGATTTTGAGAATAAAGAATTCAACCATGTCGTCTAATAAATTTGATTAAATTGTTTATTATTTTTTAATCATATATACTTCAAATGACCGATTTTGATACAATGTGGAGGATAGCCGTTGATGAAATGATTAATGCAATTAAAAGTGATAACAATATCTATGATTTCTTCATTACTTATGAACCCCGCTCAGATACTGGATACGCCTTTTCTCAAGATCCACGATATAAACAGTACTCTGATATTTTAGATCATATAACCAGCGATACTGGTCATAGTGGTTCTTCATTCGCGTGCTGTGTTAGGGACGCCGTAACTAAGATACGAGAAGAAATTGTAGTTCTGGGTCACATTCATACTCCATCTAATGAAGATGATTTAACTATTCTTGAACCTCTCTAAGTTTCATATATATCTCCATCTGTTTTATCCATAGTTGACCTAAGCGAGTAAGTCTTTTAGACCTCTTCTTTTTTATCTTCATTGGCCTTGGCCTTGGCCTTGACCTTGGCCTTGACCTTGACCTTGGCCTTGACCTTGGCCTTGACCTTGGCCTTGACCTTGACCTTGGCCTTGACCTTGACCTTGGCCTTGACCTTGGCCTTGGTCTACTCTTGTATTTAGTCTTCCTAGTGTATTTCTTATATATCACCTCCCTCGTGTATTTATTCTTCCTACTCTTCATATAGTATATCAATTGTTATTATCTTTGAAATTAAATTTTATCGCGTTGTTCATAAATTTGATTTTCATAATACTAAGTTATCCTACACAAACACAAAACTGTTCTCTTTACCGAGAAACCACAAAAACAAAAACCACCATGGTGGCGTTTCACTCGGAACAACGTGAAGCCGGCAAACAGATCATCAACAAGTTCGTCAACGACCAACCCTTCACCATCCTCTTGGCGCAGATGCAGAGCGGCAAGACCGGCACATACCTCTTCACTGGATTTGAGATGGTCAGACGTGGACTCGTCGATCGCATCATCATCATCAGTGGCTCAGCCGACACCTCCCTGAGGACGCAGACCAAGAAAGACCTCGCATCTGCTTTCATGGCATCCCTAATGGAGACGGTGGGGGATGATGAGGGGTCGCGCAATCTCATTGGAGCCGATATTGCAGTTGCATTCTCACAGGACCTGGCGAAGATCAGTGATATCACTGAAAACACTCTCATCGTCCACGATGAATCGCATATGGCGCAGTCCAAGAACAATATCCCCTTCAAGGTGTTCTATCAACGGAATAATCTTGAGAAAGCGCTGATGGGTGATTTTAGTCTCCTCAAAGAGAAGAGGAACTACATCCTCGGGGTGTCCGCCACTCCTTTCTCCGAGATTGTAGCGAACAAGAAAGTTCGGACAGGAGATTGGACTTCCGAAGAGAGCGACCTCCTCGAGGGAACCGAACCTGAACCCAAGAACTTCTTCCCCATGGAACCAGGTCAAGGATATATCGGTGTACCAGACCTGCTTCTTAGCGGCTCCATCAAGTTTGAAGCCGAGAACATCAAGAGCAATGATTGTAAACACATCACATCTATCCTGAGAAAAGGCGCTGCGAAGTATCACAAGAAATATGTTGTTGTTCGGTCTCACAAGGCAGAGAAGGACAGGGATATGATGGAGACCATCGCAACATCGTGTGGGTACAACTACAAATCCATATTTGGTGGTGAGAATTCTAGTCTTGATTTCATGGATAATGAACCCTTTGATACCACTCTTGTCCACATCTGTGGTCGCTTTCGCATGGGACAAGTTGTTCCAAAGCGCTTCATCGCGATGGTATACGAGCAGAGTTCCAAGCCTAACGCCGATACCATCCTTCAAGGACTTGTCGGTCGCATGTGTGGGTACGTGACTGCCGGTTCTCACACCGATGTTGACATTTATGTTTCCTCGAAATCCGAAGAAATGATCCGCAAATACGGTAAGGCATGGTCAGATGACAACATGGATACTCTGTCCGAGGTGACTAAGGCGATGAACCTAGGTGGTGTGAGGCGCAAGAATGGAGGTCAGATTGTTCAGGACAAAGATGGAGTGAAATGGATCAAGACTGTCCCAATCCAGTTTCCAATTTCACTCATTGAAAAAGATAACGGTGGACGCACCACTAAGTTCAATCAGATTACAGCGAATGACCTTCTCAACCTCTTGGAAGATCACCCCAGACTCATTGAAGGTAATCCCGATAAGGAAGGAATTAAAAGACACCTCGGTCTAGGTTGCGCGACACACAAAAATCGTGCCTTCATGCCATCACGCGCATCTCAGATCAAGTCAACCAAGTACTTCCCCGATCTCGAGAAAGGCTGGACGGAACAGAAACGAGTGAATATTTCGTCTTATTCACAGGGCGTCGGATCAAGGACCACAGAGGAATTTAAGAAAGCACCGATCTCGCTATTTGGTTCCAATATCGGAACACCCGGTAACGAAAAAGGCATCTGCTACCTGATGGCATTTGTTCGCTACAGCCCCGATATCCACCCGGTCGAGTCAGTGGAACTCGCTTCTATCGATCCGAAGTGTAACTACGTACCCGGTAAAGTACATATGGAAGATGACACCACTCTTGATAACGTCAATGGAGGGCAGATCATCACCATATCCCTAGATACAGGCGATGACCCTGAATCCCTAGAACATGAACTCAAGTCAGCAATTCTCCGCACTAAGGAAGATCATCCCTCTTATATCGCATCATGTACCACATCCATTCACTCTCTCTTTGATAAAGAAACACGTCTCTATGAAGGCATTAGACTTGACAAATCAGTCTATACAGAAGATAATATTGAAGAGATTAAACAACGCTTAGGTAGAGAACTAGGAGTGCAAATCGTATTTAAGAAGTCAAGAGGCAGACAACCTAAAGACCAATTCAAGTACGCATCCATCTCATGGTAAAATAAACAATACAAAAATACAAAAAACATAATAAGTAATTTAGTTAGTTTTTTTTTATATTTAGTAGTTAAAATACAAGACGAAAGTAAGAAAAGCATATGATATGCAGGACAAAGAGATATGAAATTTAATTATTTATTTCTTAGATTTCTTAGATTTCTTAGATTTCTTAGATTTCTTAGATCCTTTCTTCTTCTTGGATTTAGTTTTAGGTTTTTCGCTGACTTTTACGGGACCAAATTCACCTTTTTTGTGTGTCCACCCGGCATCCCCTAAATTCTGATTACGTTTCGCTTTTTGACTTGCTTTCTTAGATCTGATACGACCTTTTTTCTTGAAAAGATCTTTCTTAACCAATCCACCGGTGGTTTTCGTAGCCGTGCCGTGCCATACTTGAGCTCTTGATCCAACTGTTTGCATATTTATAGTTTAGTATAGAAAATAATTTTTGGATGACTTAGATATAATGGGAAATATGCTTTCGTGTTTTAAGAAGAAGGACAATTTAAATACAAAATTATTAATTACGGGGAAGATACTGTTATCATTGTGATCATTTATTTGATACAAAGATAGAATATACAAGACATGCTCTTGCCAAAGCGGGGTCGCCAATGCAGTACTGCTTAGTAAAATATTTAATAATGAGTTAAATTTGTATAATTTACTAGATTACCTTCACAGGTAATCATTTTAGTTGGGGCGTAGATCCCTTGGGCCACTAGTAATGCTGTTGATCCTCCAACAACTCCTAATGTAATAATCCAACCGGCAAATACTTTCCATGCTATTTTCCAATTGATTCCGCTGCAACCTTTTATGTCTTCTAATGCGGCGACACCCAATGTTGCTCCTACTTGGCAATGAGTTGTTGATAAAGGAATACCCAAACGACTACCGATAATGACAATTGTTGCGGATCCTAATTCAATTGAGAAACCTCGACTTGGGGTAATACAGCATAATTTAACACCGAGGGCGTTAATTATTTTATATCCGTACAAGAGTAATCCTAATGTTATTCCTGCACCGCCTAATGCTAAAATTAGATATGCGTTATTTCCCATATCAACATTGGCATTCATTTCTCCGTCGTTCATATAGATAGTAACAATGGCGGCGTAGGGACCGATAGCATTTGCAACGTCATTTGCTCCGTGACTAAATGAATCACACATAGCTGTAAATATTTGTAAATATTTAAAACTCTCTTCGGTTTTTTCGTCGAATTTTTCAGAATTTTCGTGAATTTTTTTTATTTCATCTGTATTTATTTCGTTTTTAATATCATAATTAGTATTCGTTTCAATCTTTTTGATACATTTGTGAATAGTAGATATATGATTTGTCTTCGTTTCAACAATTTCAGGTATAAGTGTTTCGGGTTGGCTCCGAATTTCTAACTTTTTTATTACCTTTTGTTTTAATTTTGGAATAAAAGGAATAATTAGTAAACCGGAAAATAATCCTAATCCACAGGAAATAAGTATAGAAGTCTTACTAGATAGATCATCTAAACCAATTCCTTTTCCTCCTTTATAAATGATAAATAAAGAATTCATTAACATTGTTATTCCTATAAGAATAGGCATTAGGATATATGATTTATCAAAACTATTTTCCCTTCTTAGGACTGTTAAACGAGTTATATAAAAAATAACTCCCGATAGAAGAGCTGAAAAGACGGGCGATAAGACCCATGAAAAAATGATTCCCATTACTCCGCCGACATAGGGAAATGAATCTAGTGGTTTATACCATTGGACACAGCTAGATCCTCCAGTTATCATTGTCATACCTATCATTCCACCGACACAGGAATGAGTTGTTGATACAGGCATTTCAAAGTAGGAGGCTACAAATAACCAGCCGGCGACGGATATCATAACACAGAAGCATCCATACATAAATATTTCGGGAGTATCCTCAAAACATTCGTAATTGGCGATATCCTTGCGAATTGTATTGGTTACGTGGGAACCCATTAGAATGGCGCCAGTACATTCAAAGACGGAGGCAATTGCGACAGCACTTCTGACGGTTAATGCTTTTGATCCTATTGAACTCGCGAAAGCATTAGCAACGTCATTAGATCCTATCCCCATAGCTGCAATAAAAGAAGAAATTCCGCCGGCAACAACCAACCAGACATAATTTAGCATCTTAATTAGTTAAATATATTTTATTAATCAATAATATTTTTAATATAATAATGGATATCAGTATTTTAATGACAGACAGACAGACAGACAGACAGACAGACAGACAAGAGAATCACATTAGATGAAGCTATGGAGAAGCATACAATGATGAAACTATTATAGGTTTCTCATGCAATACCCGAAAGTCAGTTTATTTTATAACGAAAGATTGGAAGGATGGAAGGATTGAAGGAAGGAAGGAAGGATTGAAGGATAAACGTGTTGCTTGTAAATAAAATCTGGTGCCAGAAGGATTAAATAATCTGAGGCGGCCGATGGAAATGGCATTCACTATACCCGAATAAAAACAGAAATAAATAAAGAAATAAAAACAGAAATAAAATAAGTAATTTAGATAGATTTTTTTTATCTATAGACTAGTATAAAAATGGATCACGAACTTAAATGTATCTTAAATACTGTGCTAATCGCTACCCTATTAAATTTAGCGCTACCTATGTTATTATCTCCTTTCGCGACTTCCGAAGAAAAGATGCCTTCCAAAGGTCCCGGATCATTGGATATGAAAGGACAATTTATGCACATGATGGTCCACCATGGAAAGACACCCGTATCTAGTAGTCTAATCGTCGCTCTTGTAACCGGTTTAGCCGTCTACCTGGGCTACGCATTAAAACCGATTGAGACCCTACAAAAATTAATGTAAATTTGATTTTTTTTATTTAAGTATCATCATACAAATATTAATATAAATCAAATGACACTTTCATATGAACAAAGTTTTGAGAATTATAATCACAATCACGAGTCTAAAAGTGATATGAATAACTATTTATTTGTTAAATATACAGAAGTTATGTTCCTTGATCAGTTGTTAAGTGAAGAATTAATCTCACCGAATTTTCATAAATTAAATTTACAGAGGTGTATCAGTTTGGATAAAGAGATCCTACATAGAGAATTAGCTGATTCTATGTTAATCGCATCAGTTATTATAACGTTTATCTATTATTATTTTGTTCCTCTCAATGCTTATCTATTTTTCAAAGTATGTATGATTTTCTATATTTTATCTATTTGGTATTTGAGTTTTAAATATTATGAATAACGTTTAAATAATATTTATATTATAAACATCTGTCTTATATGTGGTCCGATATCATCGCGAATTTCCAAAAAGAAAATAAAAAATCTATTGATCTTAAACAAGAATTACATCTCTGTTATTATGTTATGAAGTTATTATCTGATCATTATAAATTTACTATCAAGGATTCAGATCACAATAAAAAGTTAGTCATTCACGATTTAAATTCTGAGAAAGAAATATCTCATACTACCTTTTTTTATTGGTGGAGTTTTCAACGATTTGATGAATTAATCAAAGAAGAAGAAAAAATATTTAATGATTTTAATGATATCAAAAATAAAGTCTTACCAGCAATAGAGAAAATAAAATTACCCGAATTAAAAGATACCGATGATCAAGCTCAGAAAAATAAGAAAATAGATAAGATTACAGCGAGTAATGAAAAAATTACAAAATTACAAAATCATGTTAAGTCTGAAGCCTCAATCAGTAATCATAAAATAAATAGTTTGAGAAGTTTTCGTAGTATGTATCCCACGATTGATTCGTTAGAGAGATTGCTGAAAAATATTATAATTCTTTTAGAGAACGAATAATTTATTTAAATTGAATATTGATAAAGCCATATTCTCTGGTCCCGTTAGGATTTCTTATTAAAGAACCATATTTTTCTATTAATTTATCTTTTAACTCCGATTTATCTGGACATTTTAGTGATAACCACTTGCCCATACCAGACTCTTCATAATACCGAACATGATTATAATAGATCCATTTTTGGTAATCATTGTAAATACTATCAAAGGATAAAAAACAAGGATATTCATATTCTCTGAAACTCATATATCCTTTTACCTTGATTAAATCAGCAGTTTCTTTTAAAAAACATTTTATATAGATATCTACATATGATTTATCACTGAAATATTTCTTTTTAAATTCGTTTAGATTTTCTTTGCCCATCGATGAATTACACGGACGACAAATCGGAACTAAATTTTTTAAAATATCAGGTCCGCCATCTATTGCCGCGACAATATGACCGCAATCAAAATTACTGACTTTTATCTCCGTGCTACATACGTCGCATTTACCGATACCTTGTTCTTCACCGATATTTTGATTCCAAACCTGAGTCCTAACAGTTTTCGGAATACTCTTTCGCTCCATCCTACTCTTTTTGGCGAATTGTCTTTAAATTAAGGATTATTAGTTTTAGTTTTATCCTCTAGCGCCTTACTTTTATCAATCAGATAATCACTATCTAATACGTTGTAACTGACAAATTCACTCATAAAAGCACTCATCATCTTATCTGATTTAACTGACTGATACGCTATGGAAAGCGAATTATATAATTTCATCTGAACGAGTAGAACAAAACTGATGAAACATGATATCGTTGACATACTGTGATAATCCTGACGCAAGATATTTATCATTAAACCGACATTAATGAAATAGATTATAGCCGTTATGGTATAGCCATAGAAATACATCTTATTAAGTTTATCCATCTGTTTATCCAGTTTCGGTTCCAAAATAATTATCTGTTTCAGAGAGTTGTCCGGTTTATCATTGTCAATATCTAAAAATTTTATCGCCCAATTCTCTCTTCTCAACTCTAAAACATAACAAAAAATAAAACATACAAAAGATAACGCGTTCCAGGATAACGTAAGTTGATGATAGATATCGGGGTTTTCATAATTCTGAGTGAGAGTACAGATCTGAAGATTACTCCTCTCTTCAGACCCATCTCCGATTACTTCGTAACAAGCCTGTGGAACGAACAGAGACAACATTGTCCCCGTCAAAACCTTGTAAAACTGAAGAGCGAAGATACCCATAACTTTGACCCGTTGCCCGAAATCTTGATCAATTTTCATCCTTTATAATAGAATATAAATTATTATGTAAGAATTTCATTTGATTTAACAGTATCCAAAGAAAACGATAGTAAATTTTCGGTCATTTCATCTACTCCACTAGATAAGAGTGATTGAAGTCTATCTATTTCTTTTTTGTATTTATCTAGTTTATCATTTAGAACGAGATGTTCTTCCTCCAGATTTAAATTATCTTCGTATAAATTAGAAGCGGTTCGCAGTATAATACCCCAACCATATGTATGATACGCGCAACTCATATTCACTTTAAACTTATATAACTTATCTTTCATTTTATCAGAGTTCATTTTATCAGAGTTCATCCTTATATTATTATGAACAAAATATAATATTTCAAATCAAATTTACACCTTAACAAAACACCTAATCCCGATACCTGCTGATAATTAAAATTAAAATGACAATATATATAAAATGAATAAAATTTTTTACGTGTGTTCGTATGGTGGATCTGGATCTTATATGTTGTGTGAAGCACTAAATAGGTATGGTAAAACAAAACATATACATAGTAGAATACCTCCAGATAATTTAGAATATATTGGAAATGAAAAAGGAGGAAACGTTTATAGTGAATGGTTTAATGGTATAGTAATCCCCGAAAATGAATTAGAAAACTACTATGTCATATACATTTATAGAAATCCGAGTCTTAGTATTCCCAGTAGATTTACTGATAAATATGGTTATAGAAATCATAAAAGGCATTTAGAACATATTCAAACAAATGAACAAGTAAAATTAGATGATGTTTTGTCTTCAGGTGAAGATTTATATAAAATAAGAGAATTTTATGATAATTATGTAAAACCAAATAAAAAAAGAAATTACAAAATATGCTGCGTTAAATATGAAGATATTTTTGATAAACAAGATGATCTTAGTGATTTACTTGGAATTGGAAAATTAAATATAGTTAATAAAAGTAATAGAAAAGATAATAAAGAATTAAATAAGATTTATGCTGATTTAATAGATGAAATGAACCAAAATGACTTTATTATAATAAGTTAAAATTTTAAATCATATTTATGTAAATTTGATTTAAAGTTTTTATCCATTTCATAACAAAGATGGATTTCATCGTATCGTATCAGATATATAATCAAAACCGACTCCAGGCGAGTCGTGATATTCAGGATCAACTTATTCAACCAGAGCAGAAGGAGTATAAGGAGCAGGAGTATAAGGAGCAGAAGGAGTATAAGGAGTATAAGGGGTATAAGGAGCAGAAGGAGTATAAGGAGCAGCAGAAGCATAAGGAGCAGCAGGAGCAGCAGAAGCAGAAGGATTTAGCGAAAAGAGAAGAACAAAAGTTCGTAAAGAATAACTGTTGTAATTGTGGTCAAGATCCTTACTTTTGCCAATGCAGCGAAATAATTAAACTTATTACCAAATTTAAACCAGAAAAAATTTCATATTAAATATAATCCCTCATAAATTTGATTGGAGAACAGATATTAAAGATACAAATATACAAATATACAAATATACAAAAAAATATGTCTTTGATTAACCAATTGTTCAGGCAGCTGATTAAGCAAGATTTCCCAGAAGATATTTATGATACTCTATGGCCATTGCTCTTTGTAGCAAGATATCCAGATAAAAGATTGCGAGAAGATATCCAGATGCTCTGGTATCACGATGATAGACTAGGTGGATCTATATTAGAATCCTTAATAGGAGGTGTAGATAACATTGAGACATATGGGGATCATTATGACCTTTATCAACACGAGAGACGGAGATTTAAACCACTGAGAACAAATGAAGAAAATATTAATATTCGGTTAGCCATGGAAGATTGGATTATGGGGGGATATGATGCTACCATAGCCCTGAGATACGCCGAAGAACAGTGGCGAAAACTATTAGCGATAGACGTGATCAATATTATTCGTCGTATGAGAGATGGTCAATTATATTTCACGATTGATGAAGATGATGGTTCTTGGCCCACATGTAATCTATCTACCGTAGGTATGGATTGTACGACTCTCGTAATCTATAAGACCAAATACAAAGAAAATTATAATCATGAAACAACTGAATGCTGTGAAAGTTGGGCACAAATCGCTAATGATTTCTTTGATAGGTATATGTATGAAGGATCAACCAGTAATAATCCTAATAACTCTTGTGGTTTCATATGGTTACAATCATATGACTCCGATGTTTATGGTAAACTTATTCTTAAACCCGATGGATGGATGAACGATAGCTTCATGAATGGAGAACAACCCGATTATCATTTTGATATGTAAAATGTATCTCTATTAACTAACCTAATTTTTTATTATTTTAAATTTGATTTGGAGTTTTAGAAATTTATTTTATCTATCAAATCAAAATGAATACATTTTACGATTCAGATTCTTATGGCTCCTCGGAGGCGCGGATGATGACTATCAGGCATATGAAGAGCGATATCGATGATGAAACACTTTCGGTCCCTCCGTATCAAAGGGAATATGTATGGACAAAGACACAACAACAGGGATACCTACAAACTTTATCTAAGGGAGCGCCATTATTCGGTCCAGTCATCAATATTGATCGCGATACAGGAACACAATATATCATGGATGGTCAGAACCGTCTTTTCACCATCTATAAATTCTTAAACGACGAGATTTCGTTTGTGAACGAAGAAGATGAAACCATCAAGTATTCTAACTTGCCCCCTACGGAGCAGCGCAAACTGAACTCTACGAATATATCTTACACCGAGACACGCGATTGGACTAATTCTCAATGCCAAGAATTCTTTATGAATATTCAGGAGGGTGTGAAATTGAAGGCAGGTGAACTCATTCACGCAAAACCCGATAATCCCTTAACTATTGAGATTGAACACATCTATCCGTATTTTGAGACTCTCTTCACGAATAAAGGTGCCGATGGAGGTCTAGGATTGTCCAAAGGATGTATTGATCGGTATGGTCATTATGAAGTATTAGGAACACTTATTCATATGCTTCGCACGGGGAAATATCCAGCGAGACCCGGGAAAACTGCTCTCCAGGAATTCAAGGATTGGGGCTCTAACTCTACTAATCCAGAATTTAATCTCCCTGTACCGACTTCGTGGTACAATGATACCTGCGCTGCTACTGAAACAAATTTACTTCTTAACAAATATTCCCTCATTCTAAAAAATGTCCATCGGTCACGAACCGGCATGAAACTAACGAATCACCTACGTCTCCTTTATTTCATCTTCAAGACTAATATCTATCAGGAGGAACTGGGTGAAGTTATCTATTCTAAGATCGAGACACTCCTAACAAGGGTCTTAGATAAGGATAGCG
>Ga0209403_10004602_pt1 | contig 14897 bp, 15 predicted proteins | sample ArcticOcean_MG_C_8_FD_187440 | JGI IMG/M metagenome (GOLD analysis project Ga0209403, IMG submission 187440) | Marine microbial communities from western Arctic Ocean - ArcticOcean_MG_CB11_86 (SPAdes) (version 2) | ecosystem: Environmental > Aquatic > Marine > Oceanic | place: Arctic Ocean... | reverse complement strand
TTTTTTATATTAAGTTTTTTTTCAGAAGGAAAAGATAAAACATCTGTTGATTTATTTTTATTTCTAAATTTTTTATTTAATTTTTTAATATTTTTATTATTTGAGAGTAATATTGTTAAACTTATTTTTTTTTTAATAAATCTGTATTTTTTAGGAAAAACTTGGGCCAAAGAGTTAAAAAAATTATCGGCTTTTTTAATTTTTTTACTCCAAACATTACTCTCGGAAACTACATCAATACTAATCATTTTCTTGATCTGAATATGCTTTTACAATCTTGGAGACTAGGGGGTGTCTAACTACATCGGAATGATCAAAGTCTACTACAGAGATTTCATTTAAGTGCCCTAGTAACTTTTTAGATCTATTTAATCCAGACATATTCTTGTGGGGTAAATCGATTTGAGATGGATCTCCATTTATAACAATTTTTGAATTTTCTCCAATACGTGTTAGGAACATTTTAATCTGTGTATCTGTTGCATTTTGTGCCTCATCTAAAATTGCGAAAGAATTTTTTAAAGTTCTACCCCTCATAAATGCCAGGGGTGCTATTTCAATATCACCAATCTCAATCATTCTTTGAATTTTTTCAAAGTCAAAAAGATCATAAAGAGAATCGTATAAAGGTCTTAGATAAGGATCTACTTTTTCCTTCATATCTCCTGGTAAAAAACCCAATCTTTCACCAGCTTCTACTGCTGGTCTTGATAAAATAATTCTTTCAATCTTTTTATCGAGTAACAAAGTCAGACCAACCGCAACAGCCAAGAAAGTTTTACCTGTTCCCGCAGGGCCTGCCGATATAACAATATCACTTTGTCTTAAGGCTCTAACATATTCTTTTTGTTTTTCTGATCTTGGAATAACTGATTTTTTAGGTGTTTTGATTATGTCTGAAATATTTTTATTTTTTACTTTTTCTTCAATCATAAATTTATCTATTGAAGAGATTATATCTTTTTTTTCTATACTGCCATTATTTATAAATTGATTAACTAAAAATTGAATAGCATTTTTTGTGATTTCATTTTGTTCTGGAGTTGATTTTATCAAAATAGAATTACCTCTAGAATATAAACTTGTATTAGTGAGTTTTTCTAGCTCTTTTAGATTTTCATTAAATTCACCAACTACACCCATTAACAAATCATTGTCTTGAAATATAACACTTAAAGAATTATTGTCAGAATAGACAAATTTCAGTGTAGAATTAATTTTTTTCAAAATTGCGTTATTCAACTTTTAAGCTACCTTTTGTTTATAATTTTCTTTTAATTTTCCAAACAAACTATTTTGATTACTACTAGTTATTTCAACTTGTACAATTTTTCCAATATTCTCTAGATCACCCTCAAAAATTACTGAAGTCATATATTCTGTTCTACCAAATAATTTAATTCCATCTTTCATTCTATTTTCAACTAAAACATTAACTACAGTAGCTTCTAAAGATTTATTTTTTTCTATTTGATTGTTAAATAATTTTTTTTGAATTATCTCTAATCTTTCTTTAGATATATTTTTATCAACTAATTCAAGATCAGCAGCTACAGTGCCTGGCCTTGGGCTAAAAATAAATGAATAAGAATTAGTAAACTTTATTTTTTCGATCAATTCCATTGTATTTTTAAAATCATTGTCATTTTCTTCTGGATATCCAATAATAAAATCACTTGAAAACTCTATATTGGAATTAATTTCTTTCAACTTTTCATAAATTGTTAAATATTCTTCAATAGTATGTTTCCTATTCATTAATTTTAAAATTTTATTTGAGCCACTCTGTACTGGTAGGTGTACCAGGGGCATTAATTTAGTTGATTTTTTATAAATATTTATCAAATCATCAGTCATGTCTTTAGGGTGAGATGTTGTATATCTAACTCTCTCTAACTCATCAAAACTTTCTAACTCTAATAATAAATCAGTTAATCTAAATTCCTTATTTTCATCTTTATAACTATATGCGTTAACATTTTGCCCCAAAAGAATAATTTCTTTAGCGCCATTTTGAATTATTTCTTTAGCTTCATTTATGATTTGATAAAATGGTCGAGAATATTCAGGTCCACGTGTATATGGAACAACACAAAAATGACAAAACTTATCACATCCCTCTTGGATTGTTAAAAAGGAAGATACCTTACTATCTTTATTTTTAATTTTACTTAAATAATTAAATTTTGAAATAGTATCAAACTCTGTCTCTTCCTCTTTTTTTTTATTATTTGTGTGCTTTTGTATGGCTTCATTTATTTTATGATATGACTGTGGTCCAATCACTATATCTATATAAGGTTCACGCTTTAACATTTCTTGGTTTTCTGCTTGAGCAACACATCCAGCAACAATTACAATTGGTTTTTTTTTAGATCTAAATATTTTTTTTACTCTTCCAATTTCGTGATAAACTTTTTCTTTTGCTTTATCTCTTATGTGACAAGTATTTAAAAGATAACAATTTGCATCTTCATATTTATCTGTTTTTTCAAAGCCTATTTTTTTTACTATATCAAATATACGATTTGAATCGTATTCATTCATTTGACAACCAAAAGTTTTAATGAATATTTTTTTTAACATCAGATTAGTTTTTTTTTTTAATCCCATATAATTCTAATTTATGATCCACTAATCGATAACCATATTTGTCTGCAATTTTTTCTTGTAATTTTTCAATCTCCTCGTCAACAAACTCTATAATTTCTCCTGACTTAACATCTATTAAATGATCGTGATGACCTTCATTTAATTCTTCGTATCTTGCTTTTCCTCCTTTAAACTCATGCTTTGCTATAATTCCAGATTCTTCAAATAGTTTTACCGTTCTATAGACCGTTGCAATACTAATTTTTGAGTCAATTTTTAAAACTCTATTATAAAGTTCGTCTACATCAGGGTGATCATTTGACTCTGACATAATTTTAGCAATAATTTTTCTTTGCTCTGTAAGCTTAACTCCCTTGGTTAAACACTTTTGTTCAATATTTATTGACATAGTTAATTTTAACTTAAATAAATAGGATTAATCAAATTCTTTTTAATTTTATACTTTTCACATAACTGCGGCACATCTACATATTTAGTAGTCTTAGATTCTTCAAAATCATCAAAACTAAAGCAATAATAATCAATTTTTTTTGTTAAAAATAAAGCTTTAATTGTTGATAGTGAATTTCTAATACCCGCAAAGCTACCTGGGCCTCTATTAATATATATAGCATCTATATCGTCTAAAGAACTTTTGTTATTTTTCAAAAATTGATTAATTAAGATCATCAATTTTTCAAAATTTATTTTACTATTTTCGTGACTACAAGTATAAATATTTTCACTAACAATGAATGTTAAAAAAATTTTATCTTTAGCGGCATCTACTATTAAGTTATTCATTATAATATTATTATTTAGTTACAACTCTAAAGCAGAAGAAAAAAATATCAAATATTATTCTGATGATAAGGGTATTCTTTCATTAATGTATCATAGATTTGATGAAAATAAATACCCTTCAACCAATATCCAAATGGATATTTTTAAACAACAAATCGAAATAATCAAAAATTTAAAATACAATTTTTATGACCCTGAAGATTTAGCAAAAAATTTTCATACTACAAAGATAGAGAAAAAAATACTTATTACTATAGATGACGCATTCTCTTCGTTTTATGAAATTGCCTGGCCTTATTTAAAAAAAGAAAAAATTCCATTCATTCTTTTTGTTTCAACAGAAACTATTGGTCAAAATGGTTATATGACCTGGGAACAAATAAAAGAATTAGAAAAAGAATCCTTTGTCTATATAGGAAACCATTCTCATTCTCACAATTATTTAGTAGATATAAAAAATAAAAACTTTATAAACGACATTGAGACCGCCACTTCAATCTTTAAAAAAAAACTGGGCTATAATCCTATTTTTTTCTCTTACCCTTTTGGAGAATATAGTGCACTTATAAAAAAATATATTTCTAAAAATTTTAAGTTTGCTTTTGGTCAAAACTCTGGGGTAATTGATAACAATAAAGATCGTCATGAACTACCAAGGTTTCCAATTAATGAAAAATATGGCGATCTAAAAAGATTTATATTTTTAATCAACCTTTATCCATTGCAGTATAAAGTTTTATATCCAGAAGAAAAATATTTAACAAATAATAATAATCCTCCAAAATTTTCTGTACAATTTTTTGAAGACCAGAAAAACATAGATAATATTAATTGTTTTTCTAATGAGGGTGATAAGTGGAAAAAATCTAATATCAATTTTATTCAAAAAACATTAAAATTAAATTTTAGAGAAAAATTTAATTTTAGAAGAGGAAGAGTTAATTGTTCTCTTAATGATAATGGAATATGGAGATGGTTTGGAATTCAATTCTCTATAAAACAAATTTAAATTAAACTCTCCAACTTAATACTTGAAGGCAATAACTTAGCATCATCAAAATCTCTTAAATTATTTTGTCTTATTATTTGTTGTAAAATTTTTACATATTCTTTACCTGTTTCTGCATATCTGTCTAAATATTCAGAAAGAATCATACTATCTAATTCTTTTCCTTCATCTCTCAATTCAGCTCTAGCAATTCTAAAATCTCTATAAGAAGAATGAGTATTTAAATTTCTTTGGTATGCTTTTACAGATGCCTGTAATACATTAAATTTTCTAACTTTATGAGTACTATCAGTATCTGCAGCTGCAGGCTTTATTCCTTCACCTGACCAAGTCCACTGCCCAAATAATGCATTTCCTTCCTGTGCAAATCTTGAAGTTCCCCAACCAGTTTCTTTTGCAGCTTGTGCAATTGCCATTGAGTTTGGGATTTCGTCCATTCGAATCTTCAATGTAGACAAGTCTTTATTTACTACACCATATTGCTTGAATTTTGAATTTAACCAAACTTTTTCTACTTTTGTATTTTTGCTTTTATTTAAAATACTAAAGAGTTTTTTTCTATCTAATTTAATATTATTATTTTCCTTAATTACTAATGGTAAAATTATTTGAATAAAAAAGTCTTTTCTTTTTTTTGTATTTTTTATTTCTTTTATTTCTTGAGGGAGTAATAGCAGTCTAATAGGTTTAACTAATTTATTTTTTCTAACATCTTCTAAATTATAATTAGTTGATCTAAATAATTCTTCAATCGTTGCTGCACTCAATCTTACTGTATCAACGGGTTGCTTATCAAATATTAATATGTCTTCAAACAAAAATTTTGGGTTTGTAGCCTCGTCAGATTTGAGATTTTTTTTTTCTAGTAATTTTTTTAGACTATTTTTGGAATTATTTTCAAAGTCTATAGAAAGAAGTGATGTTTTTTTTGTAAACTCAACAACTATTGGACTAATAAAAAAAACAGAAATTATTATCAAGCTAGCCAAAGCGGTTCTAGATAAAGTTCCAAAAAATTTTGGTTTTAAATTATTTTTTTTTTTCATAATTATATCGCTACGACTTCTTTTACTTCGGGTAGGTAATGACATAAAAGATTTTGAACACCCTGTTTAAGAGTCATAGTTGAACTTGGGCACCCAGAACAACTTCCTTGCAATTCCACTTTGACAACACCATTTTTAAATTCTTTAAATTTTATATCACCACCATCTTTTGCAACAGCAGGTCTAATTTTTGTTTCAAGAATACTTATAATTTGTTTTTCAATTTCATTGTGTTCTTCTTTTTTCGCCTCATATAATTCATTTGCAATAACAAATTCTTTCCCAGTTGCATAAAAATCATTAATTAGTGAAATGACTATATGTTTAACATCTTCCCAGATTATATCTTCTTTTTTATTAATAGATAAAAAATCTGCTCCTAAAAATACTCCTGTTACTCCATTAATAGATAAAAGATTTCTTACTAATGCGCTGTCTGTATCTTCCTTTTTTGTAACTTCAAAAGAACCACCATTAGACACTTTTTTCCCTGGTAAAAACTTAAGAGAATTAGGGTTTGGTGTTATCTCAGTTTGAACGAACATGTAATTATATATAAAGATTAATGTCGAAATTTAAACTAATTAATATATTTAGCTAAAAACCTACTAATTCTTTAATTTTTTTGATTTTTTTTGATGCAATTTTATCTGCTTTATCAGACCCTTCTAATAAGATCATATCTAAATATTTTTCATCATCTAACAACTTTTTAATCTCTTTTGAAATTGGTTCGATTTTTTCAATTAGTACTTCTGATAATTTTTCTTTAAATTCAGAAAAATTTTTTCCATTAAATTCATTAATAGAGTTTTCCAAATTTTGGTTTTTTAAACTCGAATAAATTCCCAGTAAATTTTCTGCTTCTGGTCTTTCAGCTAAGTCTTTAGCTTCTTCAGGTAATAGTAATGGGTCTGTTTTTGCTTTTTTTATTTTATTCAATATTTCTTCTTTATTATCAGTAAGATTAATTCTACTTAAAGCTGAAGGATCTGATTTGCTCATTTTTTTTATTCCATCTTTAAGACTCATTATTCTAGAAAATTGTTTTTGTATTAGAGGCTCTGGTACCTTTAAAAAATCTAGTGCATTAAAATCGTTATTAAATTTTTGTGCAATATCTCTGCAAAGTTCCAAGTGTTGTTTTTGATCATCTCCAACTGGGACATGGCTTGCATCATAAAGTAAAATATCTGCAGCCATTAAAACTGGATAGGAATAAAGGCCAATACAAGCTTTCTCTTTATCTTTTCCAGCCTTTTCTTTAAATTGTGTCATTCTGTTGAGCCAACCTATTTTTGAAACACAGCTTAAAATCCACGCAGCTTCCGAGTGAGCTGAAACCATTGATTGATTAAAGATTATACTGCTAGCTGGATCAATTCCACATGCAATAAATGTAGCTGCAGTCTCTCTTATATTTTTTTTTAATTCTTTAGGATCTTGTTTGACTGTTATTGCATGAAGATCTACGACACAAAAAATACATTGGTTTTCTTTTTCATTCTGAAGCTCTACAAAGTTTTTGATTGCACCAAGATAATTTCCTAAATGAAGATTTCCTGTTGGTTGGACTCCTGAAAAAATTTTTTTACTCATACCTAATAGTTTAAATTAATATCACTTCTTTTAAAAGCCTTGATTAAAATTGCAATCAAAAGATAAAACATTAGCCCCAATATAACTGCTCCAACTAGATAGACGGCTTTGAAACTTGATTGATAAATGAGCTTGTCATTAAAAAAATAAATTACATAATTAAAGAATGCCCCCATTAACACTGAGGCTATTAAAATTTTAATAAATCTATCTATAAAAACTAAATTAAAACTGAATAAGCTTTCTTTTTTTAGAAAAATAAATAATAAAAAAGCATTAAACCAAGATGATATCGTAGTTGCTATTGGTATAATTAAGAACCCAACTTCCTTAAAAAAAATAACACTAATAAAAATATTTAATAAAACAGAAGTTAAGGAAATATAAAAAGGTATTTTTGTATTATGTCGAGCGAAAAAAAAAGATGAAAAAACTTTGATAAGAGAAAATGATGGTAATCCGATCGTAAAATAAAATAAAGCTTTTGCTGATTTTTTAACACTTAGTTCATCAAATGAACCATACCCAAATAAAGAAGAGATAATTTCTTCAGAGGCAATTAGTAATGCTGTTGCTGCTGGAATGCTTAAAAATAAACTTAGTTCTAAAGCTTTATTTTGAATTAAATTTATTTTTTCTTTGTTTTGACTTTGAACATATTTTGATAATTGAGGCAAAATAACTGTACCAATTGCAATTCCAGCAATAGCTAAGTTTATTTGATAGATTCTGTCAGCATAATAAAGGTACGAAACTGCACTCGCTTGAAATGATGCAATAATAGTACCTATTAAAATGTTTATTTGAGTAACACCAGAAGAAAAAATGCTTGGTAATAATTTCTTAAAAAAAATTTTTACTTTATCATCAATTTTAATTGACAATTTTATCTTAGGGGAGAAATATTTTTTTATAAAAAAATATAAAAAAATAAACTGCAAGATGCCTGAAACAGTTACTGCATAAGATAGATAATACACTAATTCATCGTTTAAAATTTTTCCAAATAACAACACTCCAATTAAAAGAATGTTTAAAATAATAGGTGTGGCTGACGCAATCGCAAATTTATTATGTGAATTTAATATAGCAGAAAAAAAAGATGCCAAACTAATAAACATTAAAAAAGGGAAAGTGATTCTTGTTAAAGCTATAGCTAATTCCATTTTTTGGTAATCACCTTCGAAGCCTGGTGCAATTAAAAATACAAATAATGGCATCATTATTTCAATAATAAGAACTAAAAAAAATAATCCCACAATGAGTAAATTGAAAATATTATTTGCAAATTTTTGTGACTCTTTTTTATTATCCAACAATGATGAATAACTTGGTACAAATGCGGCATTAAACGTTCCTTCTGAAAATAATCTTCTAAAAGTGTTAGGAATTCTGAACGCAACGAAGAAAGCATCAGCCAAAACTCCTGTTCCAAGGAAGATTGCGATTAAGATGTCTCTTAAATAACCTAATAATCTGCTAATTATTGTAAAAAAGCTATATGTGCCTGTTGACTTGATAAGGTTCATAAATCATATTAGTCTTAAATTTGCTCCATTTGTATATCTAATTAACATAAATGAAAAAAACTAAAATAGACCATTACACGGATAAAGAAGCATTAGAATTTCATAGCTTAAATAAACCTGGAAAAATCGAGATAAATTCCTCAAAGCCAATGACAACTAAAAGAGATTTGGCACTAGCTTATTCTCCAGGCGTGGCTGTACCCGTTAAGGCTATTTATGACAATCCAGAAACTGCCTACGATTACACTTCTAAAGGAAATCTAGTTGCAGTAATAAGCAATGGCTCTGCAATTTTAGGTATGGGTAATTTAGGCGCATTAGCTTCTAAACCTGTGATGGAAGGAAAAGCAGTTTTATTCAAAAGATTTGCAGATATCGATTCTATAGATTTAGAAATTGATTCAAAAGATACAGATGAAATTGTTAATAGTATTAAAAACTTTGCGTGTGGTTTTGGTGGAATTAATTTAGAAGATATAGCTGCCCCTGATTGTTTTATTATCGAAGAAAAGTTAAAAGAAATTTTAGACATTCCAATTTTTCATGATGATCAACATGGTACGGCAATAATAACTACTGCAGCGTTGCTCAATGCTTTGGATATAAGTAAAAAATCAATAAAGGATATTAAGGTTGTTATTAATGGAGCTGGTGCTTCTGCGATTGCTTGTACAAATTTATTTAAAAATAGCGGTATACCTAATGAAAATGTAACTATGCTCGACCGTAAAGGAGTAATTTATAGAGGAAGAACAGAGGGTATGGACCAATGGAAATCTGCTCATGCAATTGATACAAAAAATAGAACTTTAGAAGAAGCCATAAACGGAGCTGATGTATTTTTAGGATTATCTACAAAAGGAGCTTTGAAAAAAGAATTAGTAAAAACTATGGCTAAGAACCCAATAATTTTTGCTTGTGCTAATCCAGACCCAGAAATAACACCTGAAGAAATAATGGAAGTTAGAGATGATGCTATTATAGCAACTGGAAGATCTGATTATCCTAATCAAGTAAATAACTTAATTGGCTTTCCATATATCTTCAGAGGAGCTTTAGATGTGAGGGCCACTACAATTAATGAGGAAATGAAAGTAGCTGCTGCAAGAGCAATAGCAAAATTAGCGAGAGAAGATGTTCCCGACGAAGTTGTTGCAGCAATGGGTGGTGACCGTCCTAAATATGGAAAAGACTATATAATTCCATCCACTTTTGACCCAAGATTAATTAGTGTAATTCCTGCTGCTGTTGCAAAAGCTGCAATGGATAGTGGTGTTGCAAAAAAAGATATAAAAGATTTTGAAACTTATAAAGATCAACTTAAACAAAGACTTGATCCCTCTGTGACCATCATGCAAGGTATCAATTCTTATATTAAAAAAAATCAAAAGAAAATTGTTTTTGCAGATGGAGAAGATGAAAATACTCTTAAAGCAGCAATTGCATTTAAAAATTCTAAATTAGGAATTCCAATTTTAGTTGGTAAAAAAGAAAAGATTAAAGAGAGAATTAAAGAAATTGGCTACAATGAAAATTTTGATATTGAAATAATAAATTCTCAAGACTCAGAAAAAAGAAAAAAGTATGTGAGTTTTTTGTTTAAAAAAATGCAAAGAGAACAAGGTCTTTTAGAAAGAGACTGTGATAGACTTGTAAGAAATGATAGAGTTATATGGGCATCCTGTATGGTGGAATGTGGTGATGCTGATGGCGCTGTTACTGGAAATACCAGAAGGTTTGGGGCATCTTTAGATAAAGTCACTCAGGTAGTCGATCCAAGACCAGGTGAGATAATGTTTGGTCTAAATATGGTTGTCTCAAAAGGAAAAACTATTTTTGTTGGAGATACTAGTGTGCATGAATATCCAAGCTCAGAAGAGCTTGCAGAAATTGCCATATCAGCTGCAAGAGTAATCAAACTATTTGGCTTCGTTCCAAAAGTTGCTTTTGTTTCTCATTCTACTTTTGGTCAACCCCTTACAAGCAGAACTAAACACATAAAAAAAGCAGTTGAAATTTTAAAAGATAAAAATGTAGATTTTGATTTTGATGGAGATATGCAACCAGATGTTGCTCTAAACACAGAATATAAGGAGCTTTATCCTTTTTCAAGTATTGTTGGAAATGCAAATATCTTAATAATGCCTGGACAACACAGTGCAGCCATTTCATATAAAATGATGAAGAGTTTAAGTGAAACAAAAGTTATTGGACCTCTACTAATTGGTTTGGGACAACCAATTGAGATAGCACCTTTAAGATCTTCTACATCAGAAATAATAAATTTAGCATCTGTTGCCGCCTACTCTGCTGATGTGATTGATTATAAAAAAAATTAATTTTTTTGAATTCTTAATTCTTTAACCAAAACAATGCTTGCTATAACATCTTCAACATCAAGTATCTCTTTTGCTTCACTTATTACTTCTTTTCTCTCTTCTGCCGTTAAAGAAATTCCATAAATAAATATTTTCTTCTTATATGTATCTATTTGATAATTAGTTGCCTTAATCTTTTTATTAAATATTAGAGCTGTACGTAGTTGGGAGGTTATTAATAGATCTTTTGCTGATTGTTGAAAGTTGAAATCTTCTTTTATTTTAATATCATTTTTAACAGACCTAACACCTTTAGTTTCCCATGCTAATTTAGTAATTTGAAGTTTTTCTTCTGGATCATTAACTTTACCTGTTAAAAAAATTCTACCATCTAAAACTTTTGTACTAATTGATAACAAATAACTCTTTTCTCTTAGTATTAATCTTGTCGCTAAGCTTTTTTGCATTACCGAATCATCTATTTGAGTTCCTATAGATCTTGGGTCGAGAGCAATACTAACACCTGTTCCAAAAATACCTTGGGAACCTGTCCCCAGACAACTTGTAAGGATAAAAAATAGTAAGCTTATTAAAATAATTTTATTTTTCATTTTTTAATTTTAAACAATAATTATAAATTTCTTTTTTTGGTACATTTGTATTTTGACTAATTAAATCAGTAATATCTTTTATGCTTAATTTTTTAATCATTTTTTGAATATTTTTTTTATCAGATTCTTTTAAAATTATCGAAGAGTTTTTTTCCTTAAGCTTTTCAGAGATAACAATTGTTATTTCTCCTTTTGGATCAGATTTAAATGGCTCCAGCTCATCAATATCTGTTCTAATATATTCCTCATAAAACTTCGTCATTTCTCTGCATATTAAAATTTTCCTTCCTGAAAAATGATACTTGATGTTTTTTATAGATTTATTAAATTTTCGTGGAGAAATGAAAAAAACTATACAACTATTTAGGTTTGCCAATTTTTCAAAGTCTTCTTTTAGCTTGTTATTTTTTTCAGGAAAGAATCCATAGAAAAAATATTTTTCATTAAAACCACTAATAGAAACAGCAGTCGAAACAGCTGATGCTCCAGATATTGGAAAAATATTAATATTATTTATCACACATTCATTGATTAATATTGCACCAGGATCAGAAACAGAAGGAGTTCCAGCATCAGAAATTAGCGAAACAACACAGTCTGATTTTAAAATCTCTATTATTTTTAATAGATTTTTCTTTTCATTAAATTTATGATTTGAAATAAGTTTTGATTTAATTTCATACCTATCTAATAAATTTTTTGAAGTGCGAGTATCTTCACATAATATATAATCTGATTTTTTTAGGACATCTAAAGCCCTTAATGTAATGTCACCTAAATTTCCAATTGGAGTAGCTACAATATAAAGCCCACTTTTAACTTTATTATTTTTATTTTCAGTGTGTAGAATCATTACAATATAATCGTTATAATAATAACATCAAAATGCAGAAAATTATTAAAATTATATTACTTTTAGCTTTAACTTTTTCAGTTTTAACGAAAGGGCTCTTTGCTAATGAAAAAATTAAGATTGGATTACTTGTTCCATTAACAGGTAAAAATTCTGAAATTGGTCAATCTATAATTAAGTCTACTCGGCTTGCGATCAATAAAATAAACAATTCGTCTATTGAAATTATTCCAAGAGATACAAAATCAAATCCTGTTGATACCTTAAGGGTTGCAAAAGAACTGGGAAAATTGGGAATAAAAATAATAATTGGTCCAGTGTTTAATAAAAATCAAGCTTATCTTAATGAATTAAAAGAAATAACTTTTATATCGTTAACAAACAAAGGTGGTAACAAATCAAAAAATATCATTAATGCAGGCATAAATGCTACGTCTCAATTAAATGCAATTAAAAAATTTATTGAGTTAAATGGAATTAAAAAAACTATCTTCTTAACTCCTGATGTAGATTATAAAGATGAAATTGAAAAAGCTATTGATAACTCTAAAATTACAATATTAGGCAACTATATTTACAAAACAGATCCAACCAAACTCACTAATCAAATCGAAAAAATTACAAATTATAAGAGAAGAAAACAAAACCTTGAAGATGAAATAAAAAGATTAGAAAAATCAAACCAAAGTAATAAAAGGAAATTAATTAAAAGATTAAAAAAAAGAGATACGCTTGGTAATGTAAAATTTGATTCTATAATTATTGCAGATTTTGATGAAAGTTTAAAAAGTGTTACAACTTCTTTATTGTATACTGATGTGTCTCCTACGAAAAAATACTTTATAACACTGAATCAATGGTTTGATGAATCTCTCCTTGAGGAAGCTAGTTCACAACCACTTTATTTCCCCTCTATAAATAAAAAAAATTATGAAGATTTTTCTTTAGAATATTTTAATAAATTTGGTCATTACCCTAATCAATTATCTTTTTTAAGTTTTGATTTAGTTGGTCTTGTTTATTACTTAATACTTCAAAATAACTCAATAGTTGATAAAAAAATGTTTAAAAGAAAAACTCTTTTTAAAGGGAAGGTAGGAATTTTTGAAATAAAGAATAACAAAATTAATCATATTCTTAATTTTTACAAAGTCGAAAATAGTGAATTTAAAAAAATTTTTTAATTTTTGTAAAAGCTTTAAATCGATGATCTATTTTATATTTTTGCAAAGGCTTCATTTCACCAAAAGTAATTTTTTTTCCTTTAGGTATAAAAATAGGATCATAACCAAATCCATTTTCTCCCTTCATGGAAGGTGAAATATGTCCTTCAATTTTGCCAATAGAATTTATTGTCTTTTGGTTGGATCCATAAATAGTTAAAGCACAGATAAATCTAGCTTTAATTTTTTTTGTTTTCCAATTTTTATTTTTTTTATCTAATTCTTTAAAAACCCTATTCATTGCTTTAGCAAAGTCTCTTTTTTTTCCTCCCCATCTAGCCGAATGGATACCTGGATTGCCCTCTAAAATATCAATCTCCAGCCCAGAATCATCCGACAAACAAATCATTTTCGATTTTTTAGAAAAATATCTAGCTTTAATTAAAGAATTTTCTTCAAAAGTTTTTCCGTTTTCGATGGGACTTTTAATTTTAAAGTCAGATGTAGAGTAAATTTTAAGACTTTTAGGTAATAAATCCCTAATTTCCTTTAATTTTCCACTATTATTTGTACCAACTAATATTTTTATAATTTTTTTCTTTAGCATCTAGCAATTATTAAATTTCATACCATATAAGTCTCAATGGAAAAAGATCAAAACATCAATTCTGAAAGCCTAAGTAATGAGCCTGAAGAGATTAACGCTGAAGATCAAGGCAATGAAGTTGAACAAAATACTTCAAAAAACACTAACTCTGTAAAAGAAATTACTCCAGAAGAAAAAATTTTAGAACTAGAAGACAAGGTAGCTAGAACTTTAGCTGAAATGGAAAACCAAAGAAGAAGATTTGAAAAAGAAAGAGAAGATGCTTTTAATTATGGGGGTTTTGCTTTTGCAAAAGAAACCTTAAACCTAATTGATAATTTAGAAAGATCAAAACAGATATTAGAAAATGATGAAGGATTAAAAAATTCAGAGGCTTTAAAGAAAACTTTAGAACATTTTGATATTATAAATAAAGATATGGTTTCTATTTTATCAAAAAATGGAATTACTCCTTTGAATTCAATTGGTAAAAAACTTGATCCAAATTTTCATCAAGCAATGATGGAAATTGACGATGATCAAAAAGAACCTGGTACAATTATTCAGGAAATTCAAAAAGGATTTATGATGAAAGATAGGTTGCTTAGACCTTCTCTAGTAGGAGTTTCAAAGAAAACTGAAAATAAAAAAGAAAAAAGTGAGGAAAATAAAGAGAATTCAGACAATTAATAATATTTGTCAGAACTTGTAGATTAAAAATTAACACTTATATGAAGGATAGGATTTAAATTATGAGCAAAATTATAGGAATAGATTTAGGAACAAC
>Ga0209403_10004596_pt1 | contig 14909 bp, 17 predicted proteins | sample ArcticOcean_MG_C_8_FD_187440 | JGI IMG/M metagenome (GOLD analysis project Ga0209403, IMG submission 187440) | Marine microbial communities from western Arctic Ocean - ArcticOcean_MG_CB11_86 (SPAdes) (version 2) | ecosystem: Environmental > Aquatic > Marine > Oceanic | place: Arctic Ocean... | reverse complement strand
CCCTTTGATTTATGACCCAGGCACCGCATGGATGTACTCATCCCATGCACACAACCTACAGCATGGTATTGTCGAGTCCGTGACTGATGCGAAGTATGAAGAATACCTCAAGTACAACGTTTTTGAACCTGCAGGAATGATGGCGACCCAGTTCGATGTCCCATCCAGAATAGTAAATCACAGAGGGAAAGGTTATGTCCGTGACGCAAACGGACAATTCATTAATGCTCCAAATGAAAATCCAAGCTATAAGTATGCTGGTGGAGGAATACTATCCAATGTCGAGGATATGGTCAGGTTGGCCCTCGCCATTAACAATGGAAAACTTCTAGATCGACAAACCGTAACAGAAATGCATACACCGCAAATTGACCCTTCAATTAGAGAATACGGAACGAACACAACCTTGGGTCACGAACAAGCTTTAGCTTGGTTCATACGGACAGACCAGGCTGGTCGCCGTTACCCAAGCCATACCGGAACAGTAAAGGGAACACGCTCGTTCCTTGCTAATTTTGCGGACCAAGGTGTCGTAGTCGCATTACAGGTCAACAGCCTTCCTTTCGACTCTGCTCGATACGGTGAGGCAATCGCACAAATGTTTCTGGGAAACAGATAGATCAGGTAAGCTTTGTTTATGCACCAGAAGGGGGGATCAATCTATCCTCTCTGGTTCCATAACACGCTCCACCACTTCATCTCCGACCCGACTCACATAATAGACTTTGGCATCAGCTCGAGTAGATACTACTCGTCTTACCTCATTATCTTCAAAGTAAATTCCCGCATCATTGTCACAGGCATACCCAGGCATCAACTCACCCGACTTGATGAGCTTCTCATAAAGAGGTCTGCGAGCCGCTTCGGCATCGTAATGAGGCGAATGACTTCCTTTGAGAAAACCCAGGCATTCGATTTTTGTGACTTCTTTAGGCCTAGAATCAGTTGTTCCTTCTTCGAACCAGCACAAAGAACCAGCACTAGCCCCTCCTAATACGATCCCCCTGTCCCAAGCTTCTTTCAAGATCACATCGATCCCCTGAACTTTCCAAATTGCCTGTTGGTTGAGAGTGTTCCCTCCAGAAACCACTATTCCATCCATCGAGAGCAGGACATCCTCAAAACTTTGATCCATCCTATAACTACTGATGAAACTATCTTGGACAAATGGGACAACGTTGAGATTAGCACAATTCTGAAACCAGCTAATGGTTCCTGATGGACTATCTGCAGAGGCTGTAGGTAGGTAACAAAGCCGTGGCCTTTCCTTACCAGTGAGCTCAGCCATATAGCGAATAAATGCTTCCCTAAACCCACCACCAGCAATGAGAATCTTTCTTCCTTCTGCTCCAGCAGTCACTGGATTAACATCCGAAGAAATCAATTCCCCTGAGTTTACTGCGATAGAACTCAAAGCTGAAGAAACAATAAATTTTCTTCTCTTCATGATAATTATCCTTGGTCTGAAGCCCGCCCTGCCAATAGAAAAAACTTGTGATAATCCTATCTTATCTAAAGGAATTAAGAAACCACAAGAGTGTTGCGTTAGCCATATCTTCCTTCTATGTAGTCGGCAGTTTGCTGATGTCGGGGATTCAGAAACAAATCTCCAGTATTCTGTTTCTCTACCAATTTTCCAAGCAACATGAAGGCGGACTCAGTACTCGCACGTCTAGCTTGAGCCATATTGTGGGTTACGATAAGAATCGTATACTCTCCAGCCAAGGTCCAAATCATCTGTTCTAACGCTTCTGTCCCTTTTGGATCCAGTGCAGAAGTAGGCTCGTCCATCAAGATAACTGATGGCTTTAAAGGAATAAGACGAGCTATACAAAGCTTCTGTTGTGCTTCAAGAGACAACCCCCTAGCATCCCTACCTAAACGATCTTTCACATCATCCCATAGTAGGACCGTCCTAAGTGAATCCTCTAAAATCTTCTCCTCTTCTCCCTTGGAGAGTTTTTTGCTTGATCCGTGAATCCTATGAGCAAAAAGGACATTGTCACGAATAGAAAGAGGTAGAGGATTTGGACGTTGAAACACCATACCCACCCGCTTCCTGAGTTGTGACAAATCTACACTTTCATCCAAGATATCCTGGTCCAGAATGCGGATAGATCCCGAGGTTCTCGCATAAGACCCCAATCGCTCATTGATGCGATTGATTGATCTCAACAAAGTTGATTTCCCACATCCTGATGGACCGATAAGGGAGGTCACAGAGCCCTTTTTGACTTCCAGATCAACGTCAAAGAGAGCTTGGAAGTCTCCGTACCAAAAATTCAATTTGTCCACTTGGATGGCAAATCTTAAACTCTCCACTCTATCCAAAACGACCCTCCACGTAGTCACGAGTACGTTGGTCTTCGACTACACCAGTGAAGAAATCTTCCGTCTCGCCCACCTCCACCAATTCTCCATTTAGAAAAAATGCTGTCCTCTCGGATAATCGCCTAACCTGTTGCACCAAGTTGGTCACCAAAACCACTGTCATCTCTTTCTTTAGTTCTTTTAAGACATCCTCTATACGCATAGTCGTGACTGGATCGACGGCAATAGAAAACTCATCCAAAAGGAGGAGTTTCGGTTCCTGAGAGAGTGCTCTCGCAATGGTAAGCCTCTGCTGTTGTCCTCCCGAGAGCAAACTACCAAGTTGATGCAATCGGTCCTTCACTTCCTCCCAAAGAGCAGCTCGTATCAGGCAGCGCTCCACAATCTCATCCAGCTTGGTTTTGTCTTTGATTCCAGAGAGCCGTGGAGATAGTGCCACGTTCTCATAAATACTTAATGGAAGTCCGACAGGTAGGGGGAAAACAACTCCGATTTTTTTTCGGAGTGCATAAACATTTTTCACGTTACCAACTTCAAGCCCGCCAAAGTTGATAGACCCTTGGACATTCATAGAATCGTTGAACTCATCCATCCTATTGATAGCGTTCAAAAAGCTCGTCTTTCCACTTCCTGCTGGGCCGATGATCCCGAATATTTCATTCTTCCGAATCTCCAGTTTGTCTACCCGAAGAGCAATGTCATTATCATAACGGATAGTCAAATCCTGGACCAAAAGCTCAATCACTGCTTCTACCATTTCTTCTGACCTCTGACATATGCCCGAAGAATTATGGAAGCTGCGTTCATAATTAAAACCATTGACACTAAAACCAATGCCACACTATAGGGAAGAGTTTCTGGCACACCAGGAACTTGAGTGGAGACTACAAAAAGATGCAGCGACATAGCCATTGTCTGGTCCAGGATTCCCTGTGGAAGGAAAGGTAGAAAAAATGCTGCTCCAGTAAACATGATCGGTGCTGTTTCCCCCGCAGTCCTGGAAACCTCGAGAATCACTCCAGTCAAAATTCCGCTCATCGCATTAGGTAGAACCACCTTCCGGATCGTCTGCCACCGGGTGGCACCCATTCCCCAACAAGCCATTCTAAATTCTGGAGGAACCGCCTGCAAGGACTCTCGCGTTGCTACAATCACAACAGGTAAAGTCATAATCCCCAAGGTGAGGCTTGCTGCCAATATGCTGGTTCCAAATCCTGCGAAAATCACAAACGCTCCTAGCCCAAATAAAGCATGAACAATTGAAGGAACCCCTGCCAGATTAATAATGGCTAAATTGATGAGGCGAGTTAACCAAGTGTCCGAAGCATATTCAGAGAGATATACTGCTGTTGCTACACCCAGAGGCACTGAGAAGATTAGTGCCACAACTACCAGCAAAATCGTGCCTAAAAGGGCAGGGAATATTCCACCAGCAGTCATTCCATTTGTAGGAGCGCTGAAAAGAAATTCGAAGGAAATATTTGGACCACCTTTATAGACTAAGACAGTCATAATCGTTAACACTGGTACAATCAATAGACAGGTCACCACCCCAAATAGAATAGACACTAATTTCTGTACACTGTGATTCCGGCGATTCAACTCCGTAGATTGAAACACCTAATGCCTCTTGTTGCCCTTAACCACTATGTCTGCGATTAGGTTGATTACGAAGGTGACAAGAAAAAGAAGTATTCCGAGAGTGAACAAGGCTTTGTAGTGCTCAGAACCAACAGCAGTTTCACCTAACTCTGCAGCGATTGTCGCTGTCAGTGCTCGTACTGAATCAAAGGGGCTGGTTGGCAGGTTGATCGAGTGACCGCTGGTCATGAGAACCGCCATAGTTTCTCCAAATCCCCTACCTACTCCGAGCAAAATCGCTGCGACAAGCCCATTTTTTGCTGCTGGTAAAACCACTTTAAAAGTTACCTGCCACTTAGTAGCACCCAGTGCTTCTGCCGCCTCTCTATAATGATCGGGCACAGCCTTAAGAGCATCTTCCGCAATAGTTGTCATGATTGGAGCCGCCATCAATCCAAGAATGATTCCAGAATTTAAGATTCCCAAACCTACGGGTACATCAAATAAATCTATGATCAACGGATTCATGATCGAAAGTCCTATAAATCCCCAAACTACTGACGGAATAGCGGCAAGAAGCTCAATCAACACTTTCAATATTTCTCGGACTCGACCAGATGCAAATTCAGAGATAAAAATAGCAGCACAAAGTGAAAATGGTACTGCTAACAGCATCGCAAATCCTGTTACACTGGCTGTTCCAATTGCCAGGGCCAATATCCCGTGAGTGGGATTAGAGAGAGAGGTGGGCCTCCATGCTGAGGAGAGGAAGAACTCCCGGAAACTGAAAGATTCAAAGAAAAAACTAAAGCCTTCCTTAGTGATAAAAAAGAAAATACTAACAATTAAAAAGATCGCTGACACACCTGATATGAACATCAGTATTTGGAAGAATTTATCCCAATACCAGGCACTGTCTTTAACATCCAGATCCTGGCTCACCAATATGTTTTTGTCACTGTTCATTGAATTATTTAGCATCGGTTCCAGCTAAAATTGTCAGCAATTTCTGGACGGAACCAGCGACATTCTGATAAAGGCCGTCCAAATCAGATACGTCAGATCGCTTCCAGTGCAGAACTGTTGTCCTAAAAGGGACATCTCCTAGAAAATCGTCGGCCACTCCCTCGTCTCCCGAAAAAACGACCACAACATGGAAATGATTAGACAGTTCCGAAATGGGAATCAATTTTTTCGAACGTGCATGTCTGAGGTCAAGGCCCTTAGCATCCATGAAATGGACCAGGTCATCTTCCAAATACTTGTCCTCTTCGACGTTCCATCCTGCACTCTCATAAACACCACTCTCTGGAAACGCCTTAGTAGCATATTTTTCAGCTACATGGGCCTCTAAATTATGATTTTCATCTAAGAAAAGGATGCGGAACACTCGCGGTTTACGTTGCTCCCCTGAAAACGCAAAGACCGTTTGTTCCGAAAGATTTTCTGCCTGTTCTTCCATTCTCCTGAAAAGCATTAACACCCTACTGAGACCCAGCACATCTACCACACTAATGCCTGCTGTAGAGCCCAATTCCATTACCTCATTGAATACGAGACTTAGGGCATGATCAGATCTTTCGGAGTGCCAGTAAGTCTCTCTAGCACTCTCCACATCTCCCTGCTGGAAAGCCCGGATTGCTTTTTCTAAGGTATAACGTGCCTGCTGAGCGATCATTTCAATCTGCTTAGTAATCCGATCTGGAGGCGCTGATTCAATCCTGACAATCTGCCTCCCAATGGCACCAGCATAATCGCCAATTCTTTCCAGAGCTACCGAAAGCCGTAGGACGGCAGAAGCATATCGCAGGTGTTTACCACTGGGTGCATGCCTCACTACAAATGCATGCACCAGTTCGTCGATTATTTCTATTTTCCGGTTTATTCTGCGATCACCTAAAACGACCTCGTTGGCTCCTTCAACATCCCTATGGATAAACGAGTGTAAGACTTTCGCGATCTGATCCAAAATTTCATCGGAAACCCGATCGATGTGTGTACCGATCTCTTTCAGATCCGATTCAATACGTTCAGCATAATGTTGGTGTTGCATCTCTTAGATCCCTCCTAACTACAGACTACCGACGTCACCGGCGCATAACCTTTCCCAAACAAGATACACTGGCCCATTTCTCCTAAAATCCAATCCAGGTAAGCTCCCACCTGTCCCTCAGGTTGACCAGCTGTGTACATAAAGAGAGGCCGTGAAATTGGATAACTCCCATCGATCGCAGTTTCAACGGATGGGAAAACACAATCACTTCCTTCATCGACAGTCACGCACGGCATAAAAACTTCTTCTGTAGCATAGGCTAGTCCACTATATCCGATGCCACAAGGAGTGCTGGCGACCAAATCCACGACCTCTGACGAACCATTCATATCCCTAGATCCCAGTCCGAAATCTTTCCCTTCACCTAGCACCGCTTCCTGGAAATATGCATATGTACCAGAATTATTCTGCCTACTCACTCGAACAATCTCTCCACTAGAACACCCAGGCATCTCAATGCCTAATTGGCTCCAATTATCAACATTGCCACCGTCTCCGTAGATACTACCCAGCTGGGCAAATGAAATTGATCTTAAGGGATTGTCCGGATGCAGAAAAATAGCCAAAGCGTCGAAGCCAACCGTGTGTTCGATTGGATCTACTCCGTTAGCTCTGGCAGCTTCAATTTCTTCGCCTCGCATGGCCCTGCTAGAATTTGCAATATCCACAGTCCCATTGATCATAGCTGAAATACCAGTACCTGATCCTCCTCCCGTTACTGCAACAGCCACGCTAGGGTCTACCGATACATAATTTTCAGCCCATGCCTGAGCTACATTTACCAGTGTATCAGACCCCTTATTCTGAATAAATTTCCTATCTGAATTTCCGCCACATCCCAGTAAGAATGCTAACGCCAACAAGGCTCTATTTCCCATCCTTCTCCCTATACGATTTACATTTAGATGCGTGCTATCACTTTGTGACAAAAAGTACAATCTATGGGCCAGAAAAACAACATTACGATACAACTTAATCCTTGTTCTTTTTTTCACAAACTATAACTCCTGCTATCTGGTATACTTTTTCTATACAATACATTAACTTTCTGGTATTGAGGAAGATGAAATGCTAACAAAAAAAATTCTTTGGAGACCCTTCCTACTGACTAGTAGCGTGCTCTTGGGTTTCGGGTATTCCCCCCTGATGGCTCAAGTCACCCTAAGGTCCCAGGCTTCGGAACTTACCATATCTGGACGAACTCACACCCAATTCAACACCACCTCAGTAGATGGTCAAATGGGATCAGAGTTCCTCCTCCGTCGTACTCGTCTCACTGCGGAAGTTAAAGTGAACAATTTAGTTTCGGGAAAAGTACAGCCCGATTTTGGGAGAGGTAATATTTCTTTAAAAGATGCTTATCTCAAGCTGTCTTTCAGTCCATCTTTTCGTGTAACATCGGGACAGTTCAAGCGAGTTTTCGACATTTTCGCATTAACGAGTTCCACACAAACACTGGTTATCGAAAGAGATGGAGATATACGCGGCATTGGCATGTGCTCAGGTCCAGGAAAACTTTGCTCCTACGGTAGATTTACAGAAAGTCTCGGGTATTCAGACCGTGATATTGGAATAGTTTTTGATGGTATCCTGACAGCAAACAACGTGAGCTACTCATTCGCAATCACAAACGGAGCTGGGGCCAACCAAAAAGAGAGATCGGGAGCCAAATCCTTTTCAGGCCGCTTGGAATTCCCCGTTTCAGATAAATTGACTCTATCACCCAACTTCAGCGCTCATGATTACTTAAACTCCGTTGTCCGCAAAGATCAACATGGGATTGCCTGGGGAGCCGACCTAGAGTGGGGTGCTTACGGAAATCCTGGTGTGCACATGAAGGCTGGTATAATCATCGGTGACAACTGGAAAAACATGAACGTCCAAGGAAAACCTAGCAGTTTCAGGTCTTTTCAGACAATTCTGGCCTACAAGAAGTCTATTTCAGACAATTCCTTAGTCGAGCTCGTAGAACCTCTGGTGCGCATCAGTTGGGGTGATCCTGATAGGGACACCTCTAACGATGGCGGAATGCTCAGCACGTTTGGATTTGTCACCCACTTTGTAGGCCGCAACAAAATCGCTGTCAATCTGGACACCTGGAACCCCACCCTTCCCTCAGAACCTACAGAATTCTCTTTAAAAATTCAGTCTTATTTGCATTTCTGATCGAAGAAATCCGCCATTCAGAAAGACATCCAACTTCTACCATTGGTCTCAGATTTTTCTCTGTACGGCCATCTTTTTAAGGAAAACCATTCCAGAGAAGAACGCAGCTAAAGATACTATGACGAAGCGAACTAACGCAGACGACATATTCCGTCTACATCCGGGATGCATAGCGTCACCAAGCTCTAATTCTGTCACATCGGGAGACATCTGGATCCACTCATTGCTACTACACCAGTAGTCAAAACCTTGAGCATACTGTCCCTCTATGAACAAAATGTTTGGAGTAGACACAAAAGCCAGTAGGCCCAAAATGACCGCAAAAGAGATCAGTAGTCCAACATTTCTCTTGTCTTCCATTTCTGGATTTTAACTCCTTTCTCTAAGGACCAGTCATCCTAGAACAATAGTCACTAATTATGCCCACACCAAGCCTACTTAACGATTAAGATTGTAGCAGTACTGTCGCCTCAGTAGCCTCTGCCTTCAAGTAACATCTGGAACCGGGGTCTCATTGACTCTCTGAAGAAGCGCCAAGCCTATCACGAAAAGTATACTGATCGACATCACTGAAAGTTTCTGATTACCACCAGTTGCAACCGCAACAAATCCAAACATCAGGGGCCCAACTACTGAGGAAGATTTGCCACACAGAGCATAAAATCCAAACATTTCTCCTTCCCTGCCCCTAGGTGTCAACCTGGCCATTAATGTCCGACTGGCAGATTGGACTGAACCGAGACCCAAGCCCGCGATTAGACCAAGAAAAGCAAACCCTAGCTTGGAGCTGTCGGGAATAAAGTAAACACCTAAAGCAACCGAAATCCACAGGATTAATACACCGTTAAGGATCTTCTTGGGCCCGAGACGGTCGGTCGGTTTCGCCAAGAGAAAAGCCCCTGCCAATGCAGCGATTTGAATCAATAAGAAAAGATAAATCAACTCATTTTGACTGTATCCAAAAGTTGTTTTGGCCAAAGACGTAGAAAAAACAATAGCCGTGAGAACTCCGTCTATATAGAAAAAATATGCAATGAGGAAGTTTCTGATTTCTTTTTCCGCCATCACTTCTTTCCAAAGTGTCTTCACATTACGGATTCCCCACTTAACTCCCTGTGCAATATTTTCCTTGCCACGGGAATCGTCAACTGGGAGAAATAGAAACGATGGAATAGAGAAAATAAGAAAAAACGCAGAAACCATTAGCCATACTAGGTCTAAGTTTCCATTAAACCTCAGAATAAGAAGGGCAAGCCCGAGCCCAAGTGCTGATCCGAGGTAACCTAGAGCAAATCCCTGCCCAGAGACACGACCTTGCCGCCCAGAGGGGACTAACTCAGACAAGTACGCGTTGTAAAAGGGAAGGCAGCCTTCGAAACCTACATTTGCAAGAACAAACAGTGAGAAAGCCCAATAAACCATTCCTGGCTCGATGGTTGGAAAGAGTGTGACCCCTATCAAGCAAAGACCCACATAGAATCCCATAAATTTCTTTCTGACGCCAGAACGATCTGCGATGGCACCTAGTATCGGCGAAGTAATGGCCGTTATGAGTACGGAGAGTGAGATAGCGAGGCCCCACCACCAATCCCCTTGTCCAGATTCATTCCCAACCACGGTATTAATGAAAAATATACTGAATACCACAGTCGAAATCACTGCAGGATATACTGAATTCGCAAAATCAAATAGGATCCAGGATCGCACTTCCCTTTTGTTTTTTTCTAACAACAACTGATTTTCGTATCTCTGGCTTGCCATCAGCTTGTCCTCCCTTCGGAATCACACACTTGCTAATCTTAAGATGAACCCTTCTATGGTTAACTAATCCTTTAACGGAATTGCTAAACTATAGCAGAAGACGTTAAAATTCACATCATCCTTAAAAATACGTTGAAGACTACAAACAGCCTTTCCAGTTTCTCAAGCATACAAGCAGAGGGATAGAAACATGGCATTACAACGAAATAGCATCTGGTTTTTTCTAATGATCACTATCTCTGGCTGTGCTACGACTGGGGGAGAATCTACTGGGCCGCGTACCGATCGAAACTTAATAACGGCAGAAGAGCTAAGCGATGGGATATATTCCCAAATGTCTGTCATGGAAGCCATCGGGGCACTCAGGCCGACTTGGATCAGGAGTACAGCTCGCCCTTCTACATTCAATCCGACTGTTCCTTCAGTTTATGCTGACAACCAACACCACCCTCTGATCTATTTAGAAACACGAAGGGCTAACGAAATCGGTGGGGTTCGACGTATTTTTTCAGGTGATGCCACTCTCAGATTTGGAAGTAGTAAGCCAGCTGGGGGAGACGTCATAGAGGTCTTGGAATTCCAGCTAACAAGGGCTAGGACAAGCTCCAGGTCAGCCCCATTGGGCCCTGGTGAGTGCAAGAGCAAACTCCGCACATTTTCTATAGGAGGAACGGCCGCCGGCTTCGTTATCAGTCGTATCTTGGGTGCCTCCGACGGTGGACGAACTGACGGTTCAAGGCCGAGCACGCTACTTCCGATGCTATCTGGAACCGTCCTAGGCTTCCTTTCTGGAATAGCTTCTTGTTATAAATAAGACCGAAGGACTGCAGTTGGTTCACTCTCGGAACATAAATAGTGAGAGCTCCTCTGTCCTGGAGGAATCTCACCCAAATTTCTGAAATATTTATGAATCTCAGTTTTGGTGGGCCGTGGCCTGAGAAATGGCCTACCAAAACTGAGATTCATAAGTCTAACCTACTGAACTAGCGAAATAGCACTCTAGGTTGAAATCCATTTTTGGAAGCTTGCCTCAGGAAATCGGTTGTATAAATCCTCACATGCCTGCCGGACTGAAAAATCTCCATCAACTCAAGATCGATCGGGTCGATCCCATCTAGGTAATCGATCCCTCCCATTACCTGCACTTCATCCACAAAAACTATGGGTGGTTGCCTTTGTGGAATGGAAACTCTGTTAGTTAAAAACCGTAAGGCTGTAGTTTCTCTAGATGTCACTAAATCGCTTCGGTCATAGGCTTTCACATCCGTACCCGAACCGACTCTCCTACTCTTAAGATTTTTTCTGACCTCAGCGATTTCTTCCAATATATCAGCTTCTGGGGAAATCTCGATTATTAGATTGTCATCGTTCCTAGAGAGATCTCCCTCCCAGGTTAATGTTTTATAACCAAGACGGCTTGCTGTTAGGGAAAAGCCTCCCTTTCTGTCAGTTTTCCAGCCCACAAACGCACCTGGGATCACAAAGACTCCATTTTGGTCCGTTATAGAGCCCCAATCAGAACCTGTCAAACCTACAGATGCGCCCAGTAAGGGTTGTCCATTACTCCCGTCCACAAGACGTCCTACTATATCAAAATTTTGAGTTTGATCCTGTCCCGACAAAGGATTAGACATACAGGCAAGTGCCAAGATCAATAAACTTCCCATCACCTTCTCAGATAGATTCCCTATACTAATTAACATTTTCCATTTGTTGACCACGGTACACCTCCCTGATAGGACAGATTGAATAATGGTCTTTCAGGTATTAAGAGGAGCAAGATCCGTGCCAACGCCAGCTAGTACTAGAAATCTAATAAATAGATTTTATCTATCGCTGATAGGCCACTAGGACTCAACAAACCAATCCAAGGCTTCTATTAGGATGTCTTGAGGTAGTTCATGGCCCCCATCGAACTCTCGGTAATTGACTTCATAGCCATCGATTTGAAAGGTCGGAACAATAACATTTTTACTAATTGAGACAGGCAAGACACTGTCTTCGGACCCATGGGCTACAAAAATCTTCGGCAAGCCAACCACAGGTTCTACTAACTGTGAACCTCCAGGAGAGAAAGCTATCAGGTGACTAAAAAGGTCTCCATTCGAAGGGCCTAGAGAAAGAGAGTAAGAAGCCCCATCTGAAAATCCAACCAAAGATATTTTCTTCGAATCAACACTACATCGATCAAAAGTGTACCTAAGTACTGAATCTAAAAATTTTACATCCAACCCGAACTCTCCCTCTATCGCATCCCAAGTTCGAGACCTTGATTCAGGAGCAACTAAAATTATCCCACGATCGTCGCACTCTGAATAAACTCTATTCCAATAGTGAGCACTTCCCCCTCCACCATGAAGAAACACTGCCAATGGGCTGGGAATTTCATTCGAATGACCCTGGGGAATATATAGTAAGGCGCCTCTGTCCAATTCTGCACCTAACCGAGATTCCCCCGGGATAGGAACACGAAATGGTTTATGTGGCCGAGCTGTGAGCCGAGGATCCTCCGATGACTCTCGCGAAAATTCGATGTAAGCTGAATTTTGACAAAAAAAAGCTAGAGGGAATCCCTCAAGAGCTGTAGTGACAAATCTCCTCCTGGTGAGCGTCGGCGATTGTTCCCACAGGTTCATTATATCCCTAACCCATACTGCTGTCCCAAGAATGTTTTCCGATGACATGGAGAGATTCCAAGTCTCTCTAGAGCGCCTCGGTGTTCCTTGGTTCCATAACCTGCATTATGATCCCAACCGTAACCTGGATAACGCTCCCCCAATTCACCCATAAGACGATCCCTAAATACTTTTGCCACAATTGAAGCACAACTTATGGAGTGTATCAGCCCGTCACCCCTAACAATAGCCTTGTGCTCCCATTCCAAAGAAGCCATCGGTAGGCCATCTACAACTACATGATCGGGCGGCTCACTGAGCTGACCTAACGCTCTATTCATAGCCTGACCAGTGGCAACTAAAATATTGGATTTATCAATTTCCTGAGGAGAAGACAACCCGAAGTGCACTTCTGTAGCTTCGGCAAAAATTCTATCGTAGAGTTTTTCCCGTTTCTGACGATTGATCTTTTTTGAATCATCGGCACCGTCTACGAAACCGTCTTGTGGCAAAACAACGACTGCAGCTACTACTGGACCTGCCAGTGACCCTCTGCCGACTTCATCCACACCAGCAATTCTTAGAATGCCTTTGTTCCAAAGTGCGGTCTCATAACTGAGGGGATCGGCCACTTTTAAAACCTCGGATAATGCGACAACTGACGTACTATTAGCAGGAGGTCCGTTCTAGCTAGCTAGCTTCTCTTTAATCCGAGCCGACTTACCACGACGATCTCTCAGATAGTAAAGCTTAGCCCTACGAACTCGTCCTCTCCTTACTACTTCGACGGCAGTTACTGTAGGAGCATGCAAGGGGAAGACTCTTTCCACCCCAATCCCACTTGAAATCTTACGGACCATAAAGGTTTCACCTGCTCCACCACCTCGTCGTCCCATACAAACACCTTCAAAGGCCTGTATTCTCTCTTTAGAACCCTCGCGTACATTGTAAAGAACACGGACCGTGTCTCCAGGAGCGAAATCAACTGCGTCATCGCGGAGAATTTCCTTATCCAGTTCTTGAATTAAATCAGCCATTTTCTATTTCCAGTCAATCTGAGTTCTTATTTTTGCAGGCATCTAAGATAATGCTCCCTCACTCATGGGTGAAGAGGGGCGACAACATATCTAAGAGACTACAGTCTATTTTTCCTGGGTATCTCTAGTCTGAGAAAGTTTCCATTCTTTGATCTTAGTGTGATCTCCACTCCGCAGAACTTCTGGTACTCGATAGCTCCTGTACTCTGAGGGACGAGTATAAGAAGGTGGACTCAGCAATGTGGGTTCTTCATAAAAAGAATCTGTCGAGGCTGAATCATGGTCCCCTATAGCACCTGGAAGTAACCTAACTACAGCATCAATTACGGCGAGAGAAGGAATTTCACCGCCCGAAAGAATGAAATTTCCTATGGATACCTCCTCTGTAGCTAAATGATCAGCTACTCTCTGGTCTACATCTTTATAATGGCCACAAAGGAGAGTGAGTTCAGGTCCCACGGAGTATCGAACGGCATCTTCATGTGTAAATTTTTTACCCCTAGCCGACATCAACACCACCGGGCCAGATGGTTCGAGATCATCTACAGCCCTAAAAAATGGCTCCGGCTTCATCACCATACCCGATCCACCTCCGTAGGGGACATCATCTATGGTGCCGCGAGCGTCACTGGTATAAGATCTCAGGTCAATCACCCTATACTCTGCCAAACCTTGATCTTTTGCCCGATTTGGAATGCTAGTATTGAGTGGGTCCCTAAAAAATTCAGGAAAAATAGTGACGACATTCACCTTTAAGAGACTGGGCTTCCCCATATTATAAATCCAGAAGACCGTCTGGCGGGTCCAAAACAATTCTCTTCTCTTCAAGGCTAACCGTCACCACAAATTCACTAGTGCAAGGAATCATAAAACTGATTTCAGGACCAGTGATCTCTAACAAATCCACTGGGTTGAATCCATGTACACTACAAATTTTTCCCAGCAATTTTCCCTTCAAGTCAAATGCTTCCATTCCTACTAAATCGTGCCAAAAATACTCCCCTTCTTGTAACTCTGCGACTTCATTAACCGATAGAAAAAGGTGCTTTCCAGTCAAGATTCGAGCCATAGCTCTATCGGAAACACCTTCTAAGTTGACCAGTAATCCAGTCTGGAAAGGCCGAGCAGATTCCAATCGTATTGCCCTGGCACTGGGGAGAAAATTCCCTTTATCGTCACCCAGGTAAAGTGTTACTCCAGGAGCAAACGAAGTTTCCGGATAATCGGTAAAAGGACTAACACGTATCTCGCCTTTGATTCCATGAGGTTTCCCGAGCTGGCCAACCAACAGGTACTGCGATTTGTCCACAGCTATCCCTGGTTGGAATTCACAGTGGTTACCCTACTTCTCTTCCTCAACAGGAG
>Ga0209403_10004593_pt1 | contig 14917 bp, 8 predicted proteins | sample ArcticOcean_MG_C_8_FD_187440 | JGI IMG/M metagenome (GOLD analysis project Ga0209403, IMG submission 187440) | Marine microbial communities from western Arctic Ocean - ArcticOcean_MG_CB11_86 (SPAdes) (version 2) | ecosystem: Environmental > Aquatic > Marine > Oceanic | place: Arctic Ocean... | reverse complement strand
AGCCGTTGCGCTTGGCGTTAGACGCCTCGCTTCGACGATCACCTCTCCATTTGCGGCTGCTCGACCCTTCCCATTAGCTCATGCCACGTTCATGCGAGCCGCAACTAGGGCTGTACTGAGTCTCACCCCTCAACAACTTCTGGAGATCACTGCATGACTGTTAACGCGTTCAGCGAACGCCGCGCACGAGGTGTACGGCGCGTCTCATCACTCTATGGCGGGTTCTGGAATTTTGATATCCAGGACTTCTGCTACATGACCAATCGCTACTTCCCTCCCCAAACATTTCTGAATGCGCTCGGAGCGAACCTAGCCACGCTGGTGGGGGCGTATCCCTCTACGAATCGACACCTGTCGTCGCTGGTTGCTGGAATTGTCTCTTCCCGGCACGCTGCCTCGTCGCGGCGAGTCAGCGGGTGTGAGGCGAACGCTGGCGTACTTGGGGCGAGGGGAATCGGTTGGTGAAATGGGGGTCGTGTTGGACCTGCCACGCAACGCCACCTGCGTGGCCTATGACCATCCTGACAGTGGGTTTCACCAGCGGATTCCGGACTCGCGGACCGGCGGCGTGCCGTCACGGGTCGAGTTGGTGAAGATACCTCAAGACGCACTTCGTGCCCTCATGAAGTCATCTCCCTTGGTCAAGTCGTCGATCGACGCGACGATCCGGCAGCGGCAGGAGGGCACTCGTCAGCAGACGCAGCGATTCGCCATCGACCCGGCGTCGCAGCGGCAGCGGACTCCACGTTTCGATGAACTCGGCCTGGTTCAGGGCCAGCAGTTGATGCTAATCGACCTGGATCGTTGCACGCGTTGTGGCGCGTGTGTCGACGCGTGTGTGGCTGCTCATGACGATGGAAACACGAGGCTGTATCTTGATGGTCCGCGTTACGAGAACTATTTGGTCCCGTTGACCTGTCGCAAGTGTCTGGATCCGGTCTGCATGATTGGCTGTCCGGTGGGGGCCATCAACCGTGGTAACAGTGGTGAGATTCAGGTCCGTGACTGGTGCATCGGCTGTCGGTTGTGTGCTGACCAGTGCCCGTACGGGTCGATCCAGATGAATCATCTTTCGGTACCCGTCGAGCCGGACGAGCAGCAGTGGCGGTTGCTGGGTCCGGACGTGGAGGTGAAGGCAGTGATCAGCCGGGCGGTCGTCTGCGACATGTGCAGTTCGCTTCCCGGGGGTCCGTCGTGTGTCTACTCGTGTCCGCACGAGGCGGCGATCCGAGTTGATTCGAAAGGGTTCTTTTTCGATTCGGTCGAGATTTCTGGAGGCACCGGTTCTCTGGAGTCGGTCTCGTGATCCTGGATCGTTCGCATTGTCGGTGGCTGCAGGTCACGCTGGGTATTCTTGCAGCTGGGTTGGCCAGTTATGCATGGTATGCCTCGGGACCCAGCGGGGTCTCTGGCGGCAGTCTGCCGGGGTTGATCTTTGGGATCGTGGGCACGGCGATGCTGGTTTTTGCCGGGCTGCTGTCCGCTCGACGTCAAGTGCCGAACTGGCGGATCGGCAGCGCCCAGTTCTGGCTCAAGGGCCACATCTGGCTCGGGTTGCTCAGTGTCGCCTTCATCCTGTTTCATTCCGGGTTCCGTTTGGGGGGGATGGTCGAGATCGGCCTGTGGTTGTCGATCGCCACAATCGTTCTCAGCGGGGTCGTCGGCCTGGCCTTGCAACAGGTCTTGCCGCGGTTGCTGACCACCAGCGTGCCCAACGAGACCTTCATCGACCAATTGTCTTACCAGTGTGCGTCGATGCAGTTTCTGGCCGACAAGCTCGTCTCGGAATTCACTGGTAAGATCGATATCAGTGCCGTGGCGGCGATCGGTGTGGCCGAAGACGTTGCCAGACAAAGGAAGTGGTTGAAGCGGCCAAGCGATCTGCAGAAGATCGTCTCGGCCATCTACGAGAATGCTCCTCAACTGCTTCCAGAAGAACCTGCCCGACCCAAACCCAAGCCGTCAGGCAAGCCGTCAGCGCTGTTGGCCGGCCAGCCGGAATCCAGTCCGGAGGCGACCAAGCGAGTGGTGATTCGAACCGAAGAACTCAAGACGTTCTACCTGAAACTTGTACGTCCGTTTCTGTCGATTTCATCGAAGCGCGAATCCTTGTTGATTCAATCGGAACGTCGCCGATCGGCGTTCAATCAGATGCGGGTCGATTTGCCGTCCGAGTTGCACGATGTTCTTGATCAGCTTGAACAATTCTGTGATCAACGCAGCCAGATGCACCGGTTGAAGAGGATCCACGTCTGGCTGCACGGTTGGCTGTTTGTGCACGTACCGGTTTCGGCGTCGTTGTTGGTACTGTTTGTCCTTCATATCGTGATCAGTCTTCGTGTCGTACCGTGGGAGTGGTCGTGGTAGGTGATGGGAAGGGAATGAGTTGAACAGACTGCCGTCGAGCCGTGAATTGTCCGAGCGGGTCGAGATCAACTTCGTCCGTCGCAGCCGTCGTCCACTACGTCGTCGGCTGGTCTGGGCGGCATTGCTGTCGATGTTCGTGACGGCCGCATGGATTGTGTCGGAGTGGCGAAGCGGTCACCACCAGATCTTTGCCGCCGGCAGGTTGTCGACCGCTCACCAGATGATCGACAATGACTGCAGCGCGTGTCACACGACCTGGGCACCTCTCGAGCGACTCACCAACTGGATCAATCCCGAATCGATCCGTTCGATCGACAACAACAAGTGCTTGGCCTGTCATGACATGGCGTTGCACCATCTTGACCAGATCCCCGGCCATGGTCACGACGGTCTTTCGTGTGCAGATTGTCACCGCGAGCACCGTGGCCGCCAGCAGTTGGCTCGAGTCGAGGACCGCCAGTGCGTTGGATGTCACCAGGATTTGACGACGACATCGGGTCCATCCAGGACATTTGTACATTCGCTGACGACTTTCGAGTCGACCGGCGAGTCTTCTCATCCGGAATTCGCATTGAAGCGACTTTTGCTGGAGTCGTCGGAGGGGCCGGGCCCACGTCCGGGTTTTGGGCATGGAGTTTGGGCCGTGGTGGACGAGGATTCTGTGGGGAGCGGGTATCGGGACAAGGCCAAGCTGAGATTCAATCACTCGGCTCACCTGAAGAGTGAGCGGAATGCCCGGGGTGATATGGTTGTGGGACTCAGGAACAAGGACGGTCGGACGGTCGATTTTTCGAAGAATTGTGACAGTTGTCACGAGTCCGATGATTCGGGAGGTGGAATGAAGCCGATTCGGTTCGAGTCGCACTGTCGCCTGTGCCATCCGTTGCTGTTCGACAACCACAAGGAACCGGGTCACGAGGTCCCACATGTCTCGGCCGATCTTGTCCGAGGTTGGCTCACCGAGCGCTACACTCTTTCGGTGCTTGAAGGGGGCGGATCCAAGTCGGCGGGTGTCGTTGCGAAGTCCCTGCCAGCCGGTTCACGCCGTCCATTTCCGGGTCGAAGCGAGCGTCCTGGGTGGAATCCGGAAATGGTCGGGAGTGTTCTTCGGAGTGTGAGGGTTGCCGAGGCTGTTGTGCAGCAGCACCGGCACACATTGTTCGGCCATGAGGCGAAGGGGGGGTGTCGATTCTGTCATCACATCAACGAGCACGAGGGCAAATGGCAGGTCGAGCCGCCGGGGATTCCGGCTCGTTGGATGATCCACAGCCGATTCCGTCATGGTGCACATCGCCAGATGCGTTGCACGGAATGCCACGGCGAGGTGGCGTCGAGTCGATCGACATCGGACGTGCTGATGCCTTCGATTGCCACATGTCGCAGTTGTCACGCCGAGCGTCCAACGTCGAAGCGATTCGTGACGGCGGCGGCGGCGGCGGTCGGAGCTCGTTGGGATTGCGTTGAATGTCACGTTTATCACGTTCGTAACGGCAGCAACTCGTTGCCGGGAAAAACACCGTCCGGATTGTCATCCGATCGAGGATCTGTCAGCGGGTGGTGACTGGGAAAGTGACGATATCGTCTAGTGTCGGTCGCGACAGGTGATTCATTCGATAGTCTTCACCAACTTGTGAATGGGAAATCAAGATGACGTGGGGCGTGACATGTCCGGTTCCCCGGCCTGGTGCGAGTTGGTTGATGGTCGTGCTAGTTTGCATGAGTGGTTGGTTGTCCGTTTCGGCCGCAGCGCCTCGCTACGTTGGGACCAATTCGTGTGCGGCGGCCAATTGCCATGGTGGTGATGGAACAGGTCCACGTTGGTCGAGTTCCTACAGCGACTGGATCCAGCGAGACAGTCATTCTCGATCCTATAGCGTACTGCTGGGTGACCGATCGCGGCGGATGGTCACGGCTCTTGGGTATCCTCGTCCGGCTCACCAGTCGACCGAGTGTCTCAACTGCCACGCCCTGCCACCGACTTCGGATGGTTCGTCCGAACATCACCGGCACCTGGCGACCGACGGCGTTTCGTGCGAAGCGTGTCATGGTCCGGCCAGTTTGTGGATTGCCAGCCACGTCCGTCGCGATTGGTCCAACCGGAAGGCTGTTGAGGGCCGGGGGCTGGGTTTCAAGGACACAGCCGACCTTCGAGTCCGCGCGCGGGTGTGTACGGGATGTCATGTGGGCGGTCCCGACCGGGACGTCAATCACGATCTCATCGCCGCAGGTCACCCTCGGTTGAATTTCGAGATGTCCGCTTACCACGCCAATCTGCCTCGGCACTGGAACGATATCGTCGACGGCAAGCGGCACGCGGGCCGACCCGACCGCGAGGATGGCACGCTCAGGGAACTGAAGCTGTGGGCACTGGGACAGGTGGAGACTCTCAGGGCGCGTGCGCAGTTGTCGAGTTGGCGGGCATCGACCCCGAAGGCACCTTGGCCGGAATTGTCCGAGACGCGGTGTTTTGCCTGCCATCACGACTTACGAGACGCACGTTGGAGACGCGCGGCTGCGAAACGCTCGGGGCGCCGACCCGGGCAATTCCCTGCTTGGGCCGGTTGGGAACGCTCGATGATCGGATCGTGGTCAGTGTTCGAGTCGACTGGGTCGGGGCCACGACTGGTTCGGGCCTTGAAACGTGTTGATGATGCGACCCGGCCGTTGGTGCCGGATCGAGCGAGGATGCGGCTGGAGACCGAGGCGTTGATTGATCAACTCGACCAGTTGTCGTTGGCACTCAATCAGCACGAATTCACCGTAGAGGATCTCGATCGTTTGGGGCATCGGTTGTTATCAGGTACCGGTGGCCAGTCGGATCCTGGCGATTGGGACCAGGCCGCTCAACTTTACTTGGCTCTGTCGTCGCTGCAGGTCGGTCAGAAGCAGGCGACGGGGATGCGAGAAGATCGTCACCGCTTGCTTGACCGGGCCCTCGAGCGGTCATTACCGAGGATGCGAGCGGCTCTGAGGTTTCCCGACGGGCACGACAGCGCCGCCCAGTTCCGGGGCCGATCGGCCCCGGTCAATCAGTCGCCGCAGGCGCTGCAGCGATTCGCCGAAGCGACCAGTTGGATTCGATCCGTGTTAAAAGACCTCGGTGAAGACAGATGATGATTCCGGTTAACTCGAGAATCAGCCTGGTTCCGGCCATCGTGACCAGTCTCGTGGTCGCTGTCGGAGCGGTTTCGGAGTCGGCAGCTCAGGAGGCCGTGTCGTCGCATCGAGCCGTTGTTGGTTTCACCGCTTGTCTGGGGTGCCATGGTCAGAATCGTCGTCCTCGCGGTGACGACGACTTGCCGTTGCCGAGTCCCAGTGGCGACTGGATTCTGGACAACGAGGTGTCGACGTGGGCGGACAAGGACAAGCACCACCAGGCCTACGCGGTTTTGTTCAACACTCGTTCGACAGAAATGGGTCGGCTGATGGGCATCGATGCGGTACATCGTGATCGGAGGTGTCTGTCGTGCCACACCGGGTACCCTCGAGGATTGATGCCGGCCACTGACGGGCAGCTTGTTGCCACGTCGTGGCACAAGAACACCGACGTCAGTTTTGGGATCACCTGCGAGGGATGCCATGGTCCGGGGGGAGACCTGGCCATCGAGCAGGGCAATCGCGCCGGGTGGTTCCGGCTGCACCTGCCTCCGCGAAATTTGAAGCAGCCTTGGAGATTCCTGTCTCCTCAGATCAAGTTCGAGCAGCACGGCTACATTGATGTCCGCACGCCATCAAACAAGGCACGCCTGTGTGGTTCGTGTCATATTGGTGATGCCGCACAGGGCCGCGTGGTGACTCATGAAATGTACGCTGCGGGTCATCCTCCGCTTCCCGGCTTCGAAGTCGCCACCTTTGCCGCTGCGATGCCGGTTCACTGGCGATCGGTCGCGAGTAAGACGGACAAGAGTCCGGCGAAGGTTCGCAGCGAGTTCCTGGCCAGGACTCGTGATCCATTCTTCCAGGATCAGGGCGATGGCAACGGCTTTCGACTCGATTCACTGCACACAACCCAGGCCATGCTGGTCGGAGCGATCGTCTCGTTGTCTCAGTCGTTGGAATTGACAGCGTCGTTGAGTGGACCGACGCCTCCGGCCGGAGTGAGTTGGCCCGAGTTGTCTCAATTCGAGTGTTATGCGTGTCACCACGACTTACGGGTACCGGCATGGCGGCAGGCACGGGTTCAGCCTCAGCGAGTTCCCGGCCGCCCGATTCTCCGCGAATGGCCGACGGCATTGGCTCGAGTGGCTCTTGGGCAAGTCGAATCCCGGGCAGAATTTGAGATACGTTGGAAGCAGGTCGAGGATGTTCTGCAGACGACTCCGTTTGGTCTCAAGGCGGATGTGCAGCAGACCACGTCGACGACGGCCACCTGGTTGATGGCGGTTGCCAAGCGGCTCGAAGCGGTTCCATTGAGTCGCACGGTGGGTCGCCTGGTCTTGCTGGACATTGCCAGATCCGGTGCGCGGGGCGTTCTTGATTATGAGTCGACGCGGCAGTTGGTGTGGGCCTGCGAGGTGATCTACAACGAATTGGGACGGGGAGATGCGGTCGAATTGAAGGCCTTGCGTGCGGCGGGGCACGTACTGGTCTTTCCACGCACGGCGGTCAAGGATGTGGCGTCCGAGTTGTTTGAGCCACGGCGCGGCCCCTCGAGAATCGTCGAAGTTGATCTTGCCAAGCTGTTGCCTGCGATTGGGGACTACGATCCTTCGAAGGTGGCCGAGGCCTTCGGCGTGGTGAGGAAGGCGGTCGAGGCCTGGCCGGCGGATCCGGCTTCAGGGCGTTGACCGTTTTGGTGGGATGTAGGACGGAAATCCTTTCCGGAGTTCCCACTGCAGAGTTCGTTCACGAAGTGCCGCATCGGTGATATCGGGATTTCGAGTGATTGAGGGGACAGTCCAGGGTTGTCCGTTTCGGAGGTAAAGTTTCTGTTGCTCGGCGAGTGTCAGCGGTCGGGCACCGACGCGGCCGAAGACGGAGAGTTGGTTTCCGGCTTCGTCGACCGCTCGATCGCGGTCGACACCTTTCGAGAGTGCCAGCGCGCGGCCTTGCTTGGGGAGCGGCAACGTGGCGATCAGGCGGGGCTGTGGCCGTTGCCGAAATCCTCCGGATCCGGGAGTCGTTGCTGAGGTCAACTGGACGACTCTGAGACCATTCCGGCCATCGGCGAGGTAGGCGAACAGGCTGCTGTAGGTCACGCCTAACTTCACATCGTGAAGGTCGTTGATCGTTCCGCCGGCGGTGAAGATCTGATCGATGCGTGGTTGTGTCGGATTGGCCACATCGACGATGACGAGTCCGTCGCGACCCGCTGCGAGGTAGGCATAAGTTCGAGCGACGTAGAGACTGCGGGCTTGAGGTGTTTCGACACGAGCGGCCGGACGGGGGCGTGTCATATCGGTGACATCGAGTACGGCCAAGCCATCCTTGTCGCAGACAAACGCGTAACGAAACTGCACTTGGACGCAGGTGGGGTGCCGGAGTACGTCGTGGCCGAGAACCGAGGTGATACGTGGTTCGAGTGGATTGTCGATCGAGACGACGACCAGTCCCGTGTCGCAGCAGATGAAGGCACAGGTGCCGGCGATGGTAATCGAGCGGGCTCCATCGAGGATTCCATCGGGATTGAAAGTGACGGCTCGTTCGAGGAAGTTGTTGGTGGGATCTCCGTCGAGCAGTGTTCCGGCTCCCACCAGGATCAGGCCCTCGTGGAGATCGGTGACATACAGGTAGCCGTACATCGGATGGACCAGCGGTTTCTGGTCCGAGACTCCTTCCTGGTTGGCGGCTCGGCGACTCGATTCCCGAGTGGGATCGGGGAGGATGGTGGCTGGAGCGACGACTGCGGTGGCGAAGCGGGTCTTGATGTAGAGTCGTTGGCCCAGAGGTGAGACGGGCGCGGTGACGATGCGTTCCGAGAAGCCCTTGTTGTCGGTCATTGCGATGTCGAAGACCCGCATTCCTCCGGCACCGCAAGCGGCGTAGAGGTATTCGCCGCGGTGCTGGATTCCCAGTATCTCGGTGCGGTGCGGTCGGAACCTTGCCAGCAGTTCATCGAGCACATCCAACCCGGGATGTTCGTGCTCGACCTGTATCTCGCGGCTGTGGGCGACGTGCTGCTGAAACTGGGTGGGAAACGTCATCTGATGCAGTGTGCTGCCGATGACTGCCTGGGGTTCATTCCGTTCGGTCACTTCCGCCGCGTGCAATCCATGTTCCCCGGCGGCGACCCAGGTCCAGCGGCCCATGAAGTTCAGGGCGTTGGTTCCATGCATCAGCAATTGAGCTATGCGGGCGTTGTTGTCGCCGGTGTCGGCGAGGTGACATTCACGGCATTGGCGTGTCCCGTCTCGGCCGCGGACCGTGTGCGGGACGTTGGTGGAGAAGGAGATTCCGCTGAAGCCTTCAGCCGAGATCGTTTGCTGCTGGAAGTAGACCGATTCGCGATTCTGGTTGTAGGCTCCCACGTGGATGGCACATGCCGAGCGGACCGGATTGATTCGGTTTCCGGTGACCGTGCCATCACGGGCCAGCATGAAGACGTCGTCGCGGAGTGTTTGGAAGTTGTAGGAGACGAGGTTTCTGGAGACATCGCCTTCGTTGTGCAGCGACGGCGTCTTCTGGTTGGCTTCTTGCGAGAGATGGCAGCCGAAGCAACTTGGGTTCCACGAGGTGTGGCAGGCGGTGCAGTTGACGATTTTCGAATCGTGAGCACACCGGGAGGATGTCCCGTTCGACTTTTCGGGCAGGCGTCCCCAGGCCATTCGATTCAGCTCGTCGAACCGGACGGTTTTGGCGATTGCCGAGAGTGCGTTGTAGTCGGCGTGTTGCGGGTCGATGGTATCGACGACCTGGGTCACCGGCCAACTGATATCGCGTTCGACCATGGATCTCTGGATCAGTGTCCCGTTCTGCCACTGAAACCGTCGTTGTCCAAACGGGGTTCTCATGGCCAACAGGTTGCGTCCCTTGTGCCGTCCTTGCGTTTCGGCCGCGGCCGGTCCGGATGTTCTCAGGTGCAGACCGTCCTCATCGCGAACGATCGCTCGTCGGTCAGTGTCGCCATGACAATCCTGACAGGCAATTTCCACCGCCGCTCTCACCTCGCCGTAGAGCTTGGTGTTTCCGTGGACGTCCTGCAGGAAATGGCAGTCGACGCAGTGCATGCCCCGTTCCATGTGCACGTCCATCAGGTGCACTGGCAGGTGGCGGCGGACCTCGTCGAGCTGTTTGCGTGCCGTGTCGAAAGCTCGTTGATCCTTCGAGGTCCATGTGCGGCTACGGTAGAGTTCACGGACGCGATTGGGGAAATCGATGGCCGCCTTCATCGAATCGTTGGTGGGTTGGTGGATCACACGGCCCTGATGATCGAGCAGCTGACCGGTGGAGTTCTTGCGAAAGACTGCTCGGAACAACCAGCCGTGTGCGTGGAAGTCGGCGAACTGGCTGCGAGTGGCCTTGTCGTTGACACTTGCGATGTCCGCCTGGTTTTTGGAATCTGGAGCGTATCTCTTGATGGCTCCGAGGTTGGGATTGGCCATCTGTGCGGCGACATGGTCTTCGGCCGAGATGGGTTTCCCCGAGGAGTTGTAGATCAGGTCTCCGTCGGTTTCCTGGTCCCACCACATATAGCCGATGTAGCTGTTCATCACGGTTGTGCCGGGATGGATGTGGCAGATCATGCACTGGCTGGTGGGAATCGAGCGAGTGAAGCGGTGAGCAATGGGGTGTCCGGGTTCGTTCTTGGGAATGGTCGGGTCGACGGACGTCACGAAGTCGTCGGTCTTGGCGGCTGCGCGGCCTGCGTTGCCGTACCGGGCGAAGGGACCGGAGTGGATTCTGGAACGGTCGTTGGCGTACACCACGTGGCAGGCCGTGCAGCCACTGGATCGGTAGTCGCCAGGCTGTTCGTTGGTTCCCAGGAAGTTCAGTGTCGGGTCCAGCAACCGAGTCTTCTGCAGTCCGATGAACACCGGGTCGGTTCGGTTGATTGTGCCGAGGCCTCGATTACTGAGTCGTTCGCGAGGTCGTCCGGGTTCTTCGAGCCGTTCGGGGATGCCTGTTTCGGTCCGGAACCGGCCTCCTCGTTCGAAGATCCTCAGGATGTTCCCCGGTTGAGTCACCTGGAAGCGGGGCAGAGGGTTCAGGAACGGGAGGATTCCCTTGGTGGCGGTCTCATGAGGTGTCGGAGGTGGCACGGTCTGCAGTCTCTGGGGCGTGCCGTTCATCGAGTAGCTTTCGCCGTACGTCGACCACTTTTCCTGGACCGCTCCGTTGTTGTACAGCGCGGCTCCCCACAGCATACAACCGTGAGTCATCATGCTTTTTTTCACTTCGAGAGTTTCACGTGGATGACATCCCACGGTCCCACAACTCTGGTGAGCCACTCTCAGGTCACCCGGATTGACAAATCGGATGAACTCGGGACGCTCGTGATTGAGCAATGTGTAGCTACGGATCGGGTTGGCCGACGACGTCCAGGCGTTGGCGTGTCGGGGATGGACATGGGCAGTTTGTTTGTCGCGAGCCGTGGCGTCGCCTCCATGACAATCGGTACATCCGAGACTAAATGCCGGGCTGCCGTGCGGGTCTCCCACCGTCTTGTGACAGGCGATGCAGCCATGACTCTTGGAATTCGCCTCGGAAGCCGCCTGGCCCAGCAGCCCGACAGGTGGACTCGCCGCGAATGCGATCGCGGGCACCTTCGATCGGCCGATGTGGTTTCCATTCGGAGCGAAGCTACGGGGCGGGACCAGCGGGGCGGCGGGTCGAGTCTTGGGTTCAGAGGCCTTGAGATGATCCCCGGATGGTTGGTCTGGTTGCATCACGACGGTGATGGTGGCCCAGGACCCGAGCACGGCGATGGCGAGTTTCAGACGTGTTGGTGACATGGTTGTCTGGCTCCTGCAGCCGGTGAACCGTTTGTCGGATCTGGCTGGGATGTGTGGTGTGAGTTCGGCTTGACGATTATCGAAAACGGGCGGTGTGTTCAAGAGGGATTAGTAGGTGAGGTTGACTTCGAGGAAGTGTCCGAAGAGGGTGTCGACGGTGCCGCCGAGTGGGTTGTAGAGGTCTTTGAATCCGTCGCCTGGAATGAAGGTCGAGAGGCCTGTGACGAGTTGGACGTTGTCGTTGAGGTAGGGGCGGTACTCGAGACCGAGGCTGAGGTCGGTGCCGATTTCCCGGCGGATCCGATCCTGAAACGTGAAGACTTCGAGTGACCTCGTCGTGTCGAACCACAGGAAGTTGGCGTTGGCGATCAGTTTGAGCTTGGGGGTCAGGTCCATGTCGATCCCGGCGTTGACCAACGACAGTCCGGGGTTGACGAAATTGGACTGTCCCTGCGTCTTGCTCGAACGCAGGTTTGGCAGCAGGCTTTGTCGTTGACTCAGTCCGACGCCGAACAGTCTGATGGACTGTCGTTGCCAGTAGCTGAACTCACCACCGGCGAAGTTCGGGTTGTCGAAAATTGCGTCGAATCCTTCGGCATCCTGGTCGTCGGGGTCGGAGTCACCGGAGGCCCAGAACCATGAGACTCGAAAGCGGGCCCAGTCGCGGTCGTAGGACAGTTCGATCGCCGACATCTGTGCGCGGATCTTCTGTGGCTGCCCGGCGATCGGGTTCAGGCCGTCGCGGCCCCAGACGCAATAGAATGCGTTGCTGATGTTGATGCGTCCGATGTGACCTTGTCCGGCCAGGCCGAGGTAGTAGGCTTCGACACGATGTGGCTGAAACACACCAGCCGGATCGGGTCGGACCAGGAATCGGTTGGAATCGAACTTGAAACTCGGTTGATCGTTGTTGTAGTGGAAGCTGACCAGTCCGGTGTAACCGGGTACAAGGAAGTCCTGACGGAAGTAGTTGGCGATGATTGTGTTTTGGTGACGGTCGTCAAAGAGGTTCAATTCGCTGTTGGCTTCCTTTTCGGTCTGGTCGTACCACAGCAGGTTGAATTGGTCGCGGTTCGAGAAGCGACTTCCGAAGATCCTCACGGCACGGTTGATGTCACTGAAGACGAATCCACGGAAGTCGCTGACGAAGAACTGAGACCCGCCGCGGGCCGAGACGAAGTCGTAGTGTGGACTCAGGTCGGCCAACTTGGTTTCCACGAACCATTCGTCCAATGCCCAGCGGTTGCGGTGACGGGTTGTCCCGTCACGCACGTCGGGGCTGACGACGGCCAATTCGTTGACGTCCAAGTAATTGAAGTTGAAGACCGGAGTGGCCCGCAGCTGCCAGACGGGTTGCTTGAATCCGGCGCTGCCATTGAACAAATCGACGGAGAAGCGGAATGAGTTCGTACTGAAGAACTGCTCGGGATCGCCAAAGAACTCCTCGGCAAACGGTCGCAGTGTGCTCTCAAAGGGCGTCGTCCCCGTCGGCACTTCGCGGAGTTCCTGAATCAGTTGAGCAATCGCAGTCACGACCAGGAACGTGTCCTGGCCAATCAGGGGGTAGTCGCCCTTGAGCACGTTCTGGTTGTACGGATCCCACCACCGTCCCAAGACTCCGGGATAGTCGTCACCGGCTGGATGGTTCTTGCCGTAACGGTCCCATGCTGGCATTCCCAGACGCCAACGATCTTCGATCGGCACGAAGTGGCTATTCTGTTGCGACTCTTGAGGCAGCACGCCCGAGGGGCCGCTGAAGCCGAATGGAGCGTCTCGAATGGGGACGACGAACTTGGCCGAATCTTCCGGGGTGGAATGAGGCTGTGGCTGGTCGACGGCCGACCGGCGTGGTGCCAGAAGCGAGGGACGGGCTGGTGAATCGTCGGCAGCAGGACCGGTCTCTGGTGGCGCCGATCGCACTACCGCCGCCGCCAGCAGCACCGTTGCCAGGGCGGCCGTTGACCTCATCGCGATCCAAAACACGCCATGCGTTCGCATCATCTTTGCCGTCATCAGGGACTGTGTCCCATCCAGCACTTCACAATGGATCCGCTTGACGAACCGAGACTCGTGCCTTCTTGGCGCAGCGAGTCCGTGTCACCAGATTGCGGGTTCTAACGGTTGTATCGGTTGTGACGATCCCTGAGCTTGGTGTTCGAGACACCTGATCTGCTGTTTCACTGGCAATATCTCCGTCAAGCCGTCGAGCATCTGTCAGTCTGGGTGGGCTGGGAGGACAGGGAGATGGAAGTCGTGTCGGTACGTGGTGGTACGTGTGTTGGTGTCGTACTGAGATTGTCGTAAACGAATGGGTGCGGGGATTGAAATGGAATTGCGATCGCGGTGTCGGCGTCAAGGTGCCGATCAGAGAGTTGGAGCCATGTCGGGCCGCCGGGCCGCCGGGCGGTTGTTGGCGACCTGGCGTTGTTTGGCTGACGTGTCGGCGATCGAGAGCAGGGATGTGTCATGCGTTGGCAAAAGCGGCCGCGTCGTCGACGTCAGCGGGGCGGTTGGTCTCGGCTCGAGTCGCTGGAATCCAGGACGATGCTCACTGCTGGGGTCGTATCAGGAATCTTGACGGTGCAGGGCACATCGGAATCCGACACGATCGAGATTGTGTCGGATTCCGATTCGGTGATCGTGCGAGTCAACGGCAGCGAGAGTGAGTTTAGGGCATCGCAGGTCGATTCGATTCTGGTCGAGTCGGCTGCTGGAGACGACACGGTCCGCGTCGACGTTTTGAAGTTGCCATCAACACTGCTGGGCGGTTCGGGCAATGATCACTTGACCGGTGGTTGGGGAGCCGATCGGATCGACGGTGGAGCGGGAACCGACCGAATCAACGGTCGTGGTGGAGCGGACCATTTGTCTGGCGGTCCTGGTCAGGACAAGTTGTTGGGCGGTGGTGGTCACGACCGGCTGGTTGGTGGTGACGGGTCTGATTCATTGACTGGCAACGCCGGCAACGATTGGCTCGAAGGCGAAGCCGGTCTCGATCGACTCAACGGTCGAGCCGGCCACGACCGTCTGGTCGGTGGTCCTGGCGACGACCGGTTGCTGGGCGGTGCCGGTCGCGATCTGCTCGACGGTGGTTCTGGCCGCGATCTCTTGAGGGGTCACGGCGGTGCCGACCGATTGCGAGGCGGTGCGGACCGCGACGTCCTCGACGGCGGTCCGGGCCGTGACGAGTTGGGCCAGGACGTCGAGGACCGGTTTGTGCGTTTGGAGTTGCACGACAAGCTGGTCATTGGGTTGTTCGGCTCGAGTCCGGTGGTGATCCATTACGACTTTCGCGACGAGTCGGGATACGACAACCGATTGACATCTGTGCAGCGACACAGGGCCGAAGAGGTTCTTGCGACGTGGGAGGCGGCCGTGGGGGGGCGGGTCGATTTCCGCCATGCCCCGCGGCTTCCGTCATCTCAGATCATCAACATTGGAATGGGTGATCTCGAGGCGGTGTCGCAAACGAGTGGTCCCGGCGGCGTGTTGGGCGTGGGAGGTGGCCAGCGAGCCTTGTCGCGTCGATTGGACTGGCACATTCAGGGTGTCATCTGGCTCGACGAGTCCGAGTCGTGGTCAACGGGTGTTGGCGACTTGGCTGGTCCGGAGGCGTTCGATTTGTTCACCGTCATGGCTCATGAGGTGGGTCATGTCCT
>Ga0209403_10004590_pt1 | contig 14923 bp, 7 predicted proteins | sample ArcticOcean_MG_C_8_FD_187440 | JGI IMG/M metagenome (GOLD analysis project Ga0209403, IMG submission 187440) | Marine microbial communities from western Arctic Ocean - ArcticOcean_MG_CB11_86 (SPAdes) (version 2) | ecosystem: Environmental > Aquatic > Marine > Oceanic | place: Arctic Ocean... | reverse complement strand
GGTACCGGACTGAACTGGGGTGTCATGGTGGATTTCATGGACGTCCCTGAACTTGGCGGCGATAAATTTAATACGCCATCAGCTCGGCTGGTCAACGCCGAGGAATTGGGCCGAATACTAGACGACTATTTCATCAAGCAGAACAAATTCGAGCGATTCTACGCCGCCCACGAAAAACGGTTCATCTTTGGCGTGGTGCAGTCCCCGGAAGAGGTGATGGCCGACCCGCAGTTCGAGGCCCGAAACTTCTTCGTCGACATTGACCACCCAGCCCTGGGTACCCTGAAGTATCCGGGTGCACCTTTTGAGATGAGCGGGACTCCATGGGCTGTCCTCAGCCCGGCCCCCAGCCTGGGCCAGCACAACCAGGAAGTCATCGGACAACGGCTGGGCCACACGCAAGAAGACCTGGCCCAGATGCGGGCCAACGAGATAATTTAAGCTGTAATTAGCCCTAATGTTGGCCGTCTACCAGAACATTTTATGGAGAATCACTAACAAATGCCAGGTCCTTTAGCAGGCATCCGAATAATCGAGATGGGGCAACTCATCGCCATTCCCTTTTCCATGAAAATGCTGGCCGACATGGGGGCGCAGGTCATTCGCCTGGAGTCCACTGGACGTCTGGAGAGCTACCGTAGCGACTCGGTCTACAAGAATGACATCTCGGGTGAGTTTTGGAATAAGGGCGCCAATTTCTACGAACAGAACCGGAACAAACTTGGCGTGACCTTGGACCTGAGCAAGCCGGAAGGTCTAGCAATACTCAGAGAATTGGTCTCGGTTGCGGACATATTCTCCGAGAATTTCACCCCCAGAGTGATCAAGAATTTTGGGCTGGAATACGAGGACCTAAAAAAGATAAAACCAGACATCATCATGGTATCTTCCACCGGCTACGGGTTCTACGGCCCGTGGGCCAACTACGGTGCCACTGGCCCGGCCACGGAGGGTGCGGCAGGTCTGGCCTATCAGACTGGCTACGTTGGCAGCGACTCGCCGATGATGTCTGAGATTCCCTATACCGACTACACATCCGGCGAACACACGGTCTTTGCCGTGATGGCCGCTCTGATGCACCGTCTGCGCACTGGCGAGGGCCAGTTTGTGGACATCTCCCAGACCCAGGCCACTAGTGCCACCATCCCGGAAATATTGATGGACTACTCGGCCAACAAACGGACTGGGCCGCGTCTGGGCAACCAAGACACCATTATGTCACCCCACGGCTGCTACCAGACCCAAGGCGACGACCGCTGGATAACCATCGCCGTCGCCACCGACGAAGAATGGCAATCCCTATGCCGGGTTCTGAAGCAGGACGATTGGGCGTCAGATTCCAGGTTTGCGGACTCGCTGAGCCGGTGGCAAAACCGGGACGCGTTGGACTCGCTGATTGGCCCGGTGACCAGCTCTTGGTTATCCCATGATTTGATGCACGCCCTACAGAAAGAGGGAGTTGCCGCCGGAGTGGTCATGGACAGTAAAGACTTGCTGTTTGACCCGCACTTGGTGGAGCGCAACTTCTACGAAGTGGTCTCCCATCATGAGAGTACCGGCATTCCGCCGCTGCCCTACGCTGGCCGCCCCTGGAAGCTGTCTAAAACCCCTGCCGTGGATGGCATGGCTGCCCCGCTAATGGGTGAGCACAATAGTCTCATCCTGGAAGACCTCTTAGGGAAAACCGCCGAGGAGATGGCAGCCCTAGAAGAATCGGGGATTATTGGCTACGGCCCCACCACCCCAAGGCCAGTGCAACGCCCGCCCCTGGAAGAACAGGTGCGCCAAGGCCGGATGCAACGCTTCGAAACCGACTTTGAAGAACAGGTCAGGAGAACGTTTCCAGCATAATGTCTAATCAGGAGCTATTAACTTGAGCGTTGGTTGGGCTATTTTGGGGACCGGGGGTTTTCCAGATGAGAAGGTTGCCCCCGCACTGAACCTGGTGGATGGCGGTGAGCTTATTGCCGTGATGAGCAGAGATGCCGCCAGAGCAGCGGAATTTGGTGCCAAGCATGGCGCACAGGTTGGTTACGACTCCATAGAAGCAGTGCTGGCTGATACTAGGGTAGATGCCGTGTATATAGCCAATCGGAATCACCTTCACGCCCCCCACGCCATCTTGGCCCTAAAAGCCGGCAAGCACGTGTTCATGGAAAAACCCATCGCCTTAAACTTTGCCGACGGGGTAGAAGTGGTTAAGGCTTCTGAATCTAGTGCCTGCAAACTGGGAGTCGGATTCGAATTGCGCCAACATCCGGGGAGGATCGAATCCAAGGAATTGATTTCTGCGGGTGCACTTGGCACGGTGGCCCTGGCACAGGCCCAGTTCGGCAGTGGTGTTCGTGGCAACATAAACCCCAAACCCCGCAGCGGCCACAGTGATTGGTGGGTTGATCCTGATTCCACCGGTGGCGCTTTCGCCATGATGGCTTTGGGAATCCACTGTGTCGACGAACTACGGTTCATGCTAGGGCAGGAAGTCACCGAGATTGCTGCCATCACTGATGGGCAGACTAGTTCCCAGTCGCTGAAAAACCTAGCCACTCTTTCTCTACGATTCTCAGGTGGCACAATCGGCACCGTGAACTGCGGATTCCGTATGCCCGGGTTTGAAAACTCGGTCTCGATATACGGGAGTGACGGCAAGATAATCTTCAACGAAGCCTATCCTCCCCACACCCTCCAAGGCAGCATGGAGATATCCAGCCAAACCGTGAACAATACAACATCCTACGAGCGGGACGGTCTGATTCTGATGCAACGGCAAATTGAGGGTTTTAATCAGGTGATCCAGCACGGGCATCAGCCAGCGGCCACTGCAAGAGATGGCCTAAAAGCCGTCCAGGTTATCGAAGCCATGATTAAATCAGCAGCAACAGGAACCACAGTAAAACTAGAGCCACTAAATTTCTAAAATCTCTTCCCTTTTACGCCTTGTAAGATAATCAGCAACAAGATTACTCCCCGTCCAATCGGATTCTCAGAGCAACAAAATGCCAGCTAAGCAATATTGCCCAGCTGGCATTTTCATTCCCTAATTCAAACTATGGTACCGAAGGTATTTGGGTCCAGGCTCAGCCTGGTCTCTCTTCTCTCCACTGTGCAGTCGCATCAGCAACGAGATTCTTCGGCTTCGGCCTCAGAATGACATGACTTGAACCGAGACCACCGAAGCAACTCAAACTATGGCGCCGAAGGTATTTGGGTCCAGGCTCAGCCTGGCAGCCTGGTGGCTAGAGACCGTGCTTGGTTTCGTAGTCTCCGATGTCGTTTTCCATGCGGAGGGTTAGGCCGATGTCGTCCAGGCCGTTAACCAATGCGTCCTTGCGGGCGGCGTCAATTTCAAACGAAATGGAAATCTCCTCGCTCTCGTCCCAGACCCGTTGGCCGACCAGGTCGACCGTCAGTTCAATGCCAGGGTCGGCTTCGGCCTTGTCCATAATCTCCCGTACCTGCTCCGCGGGGAGCACCAGAGGTAGCACGCCATTCTTGAAACAGTTGTTGTAAAAAATGTCGGCGAAGCTGGTGGAGATGATGCACTTGATTCCGTAATCGCGGAGCGCCCACGGGGCGTGCTCCCTAGAAGAACCACAACCAAAGTTGGGTCCGGCCACCAGAACGTTGGCGTTCCGGTAGCCCTCTTTGTTCAGGATGAAATCCGGGTTGTCGGAGCCGTCGGCGTTATACCGCCACGACGAGAACAGCGCGTCTTCGAACCCGCTGCGCTCGATGCTCTTTAGGTACACCGCCGGGATGATCTGGTCGGTGTCGATGTTGACGCGGTCGATGGGCGCGACCACACCGGTTAATTTCGTAAAGGCGTCCATGGTTTATCTCCCTAGTTTATTGGGCGCTGGTCGGTTTTCAGGGTTTGGTCCCGGGTTTAAAGGTCTCTGACGTCGACGAAGTGACCGGCGATGGCTGCTGCTGCGGCCATGGCTGGACTCACCAAGTGAGTGCGTCCGCCCTTGCCCTGCCGTCCCTCAAAGTTACGGTTGGAGGTGGAAGCGCAGCGCTCGCCAGGCTTCAGAATGTCCGGGTTCATACCGAGACACATGGAGCAACCGGCGACCCGCCAGTCGACTCCGGCCTCAATTAAAATCTTGTCCAGACCCTCGTCTTCGGCTTCCTTTTTAATCTTTGCCGATCCGGGGACCATCATGGCGTAAACGTCGTCGTGGACCTTCTTTCCCTTGACCACTTCGGCGGCTGCTCGGATATCTTCCAGCCGGGAGTTGGTGCAGGCGCCAATGAAAACGCGGTCCAGTTTGATGTCCGTGATCGCCATACCGGCTTTCAGATCCATGTACTGGAGGGCCCGGTTTAGCGCATCTTTGGTGTTCTCGTCTTCGGCATCTTCCGGGTTGGGTATCTTCCCGGAGATCGGCACAACCATGCCGGGGGTGGTGCCCCAGGTTACGTGAGGTTCAATGTCGGCAGCGTTAAGTTCCACCACCTTGTCGTACGTGGCACCGGGGTCGGAGGCTAGGTTCTTCCAACGTTCTACAGCGGCGTCGAATTCAGCGCCTTGTGGTGCAAATTGGCGGCCCTTAAGGTAGTCAAAAGTGGTCTGGTCGGGAGCGATCATACCAGCGCGGGCACCGGCCTCAATGCTCATGTTGCAGACGGTCATGCGTCCGTCCATGGACAGGGCGCGAATTGCATCACCGGTGTATTCAATAACGTGTCCAACACCGCCGTAAACCCCAATCTTTCCAATGATAGCCAGAATGACGTCCTTGGCAGTTACTCCTTTAGGAAGTTTACCGTTGACCCTAATTTCCATGGTGTCGGGTTTGAAGGCGCGTAGCGTTTGGGTAGCCAGCACGTGTTCAACTTCAGAAGTGCCAATCCCGATGGCGTAAGCACCCAGCGCTCCGTGGGTGGAGGTATGGCTGTCGCCGCAAACCACGGTCTTGCCGGGCTGGGTGTAGCCAAGGTCTGGCCCAATCACGTGGACGATGCCCTGTAGCGGGCTGAACCGGTCGTAAAGCGTGACGCCGAACTCGGCACAGTTGCTGTCCAAGGCGTCTAGCTGTTTCTTGGAAATCCCATCGGTCACCGGCAGAGACAGGTCCCATGTGGGGGTGTTGTGGTCTGCGGTGGCAATGGTTAGATCTAAGCGTCTGACCTTGCGGCCAGCATCCCTAAGGCCGTCAAAGGCCTGGGGGGAGGTTACTTCGTGTACCAGGTGCAGGTCGATGTAAATAATCGGCGGCTCACCGGGCTCTTCAGCGACCACATGGTCGGCCCAGATCTTCTCGAACATCGTCTTGGGAGGCATTTGGGTTTTCCTTTGAATTTAAAATTCGTTAAATCAAAATCCGGCGGGCGGATATTACCTGTGACAGCCTGTTTCACGCCTAAACGAGTCATTAAAACCGGTTCGTATTATAGCACCAAGTGGTCTCGCCGCCACGCCCGCTCTCGCGCTCGCTCTATGGAGAGCCGCTATTCCCGTTGTGGGTAGAGGCGTTAGCGGGTTAATGGTACACTGGCGCTACGCCTAACCAGCAGGGCTAGACACCGTCTCAAAGGCCCATAATCGCGGTTTTTAGCTTCTGCTTTTATCTTGGTTTTCAGCGCTAAACAGCCTAAAACCCACCCCAAAAATCAGGTCAAACCCACGGAGGAAGATTGCCATGCCCGCATCCGAAGCGGTGGTCCTACCCGAAACAGCCCGACCTAGTAAATATCGTATCAAACTGCACCCAGACCTCAAGAATTTCACCTTTAGCGGCGAGCAGAGTGTGGACCTTCAGGTGTTGGAGGCGACTACCTCCATCGTATTGAACGTCATCGACCTTAAAATCAGCGTTGCCACCCTTCATGCCAATGGCGTAACGCTGTCCAACCCGAAAATCACTATCGATAAAGAATCAGAGACCGCGACCTTGGATTTCGGTGAGACCATTCAGCCGGGCGACGGCCGATTGGAAATGATTTTCAGCGGTGAACTCAACGATAAGTTAATGGGTTTTTACCGCTCTGAATACACCGCCCAAGACGGCGAAACCCGGTACATGGCCACCACTCAATTTGAGCCGACCGACGCCCGCCGCGCCTTCCCCTGCTGGGACGAACCGGCCAAGAAGGCCACCTTTGAAGTTACTCTGGTGTTCTCAGACGAATACGAAGCCATCTCTAACACACCTGCGGTTGACGAGGCTATTCCGGGTCCTGGTTTGAAGTCGGTCCGGTTCGCTGAAACGCCGGTTATGTCAACTTACCTGCTGGCATTTATCGTCGGTAACCTAGTCTCGATCCAAGAGCGTGCCGAAGGCGGCACCAAGGTCGGAGTCTGGACCACCCCCGGCAAGGAAAACCAGGCAACCTTTGCCTTGGATACCTCCGTCAAGCTTCTCGGGTACTTCAACGATTATTTCGGGATTCCCTATCCCCTAGCCAAGCTTGATCACATCGCGATACCAGACTTCGCCGCTGGAGCCATGGAAAACTGGGGCGCAGTCACCTATCGGGAGACCGCTCTATTGGTTGACCCGGATAACTCCTCAGCCGGCACCCGCCAACGGGTTGCTGAAGTTATTGCCCACGAGATGGCCCACATGTGGTTCGGCGACTTGGTAACCATGGAATGGTGGGACGACCTGTGGCTGAATGAGAGCTTTGCTTCCTGGATGGGCAACAAAGCAGTTGACTGGCTCTTCCCCGAATGGGAGATGTGGACCCAGTTTGTGAACATGGATACCAACCGGGCTCTAAGCTTGGACGGTCTGAAGAACTCCCATCCCATCGAGCAGGCAGTGATGAACCCCGCGGAGGTTAGCCAGCTATTCGACGCCATTAGCTACAGCAAGGGAGCGTCGGTCATCCGCATGCTGGAGAATTTCCTGGGCGAAGAGACCTTCCGCAAGGGGTTGAACCGCTATCTGTCTGGGCACATGTATGACAACGCCCGCACCCAAGACCTTTGGTCAGCCCTGGAGACGGAGTCCGGTCAGCCGGTCACAGCCATCATGGACTCCTGGGTGAAGCAGATGGGCTACCCAGTTCTGCAGGTGGAGTCAGACCGCAGCGGAGCTAAGACCCAACTATCGGTGAGCCAAGAACGGTTCGTTTATGACAGCCTGCTGGGCGATAGCGAACCCGACGCCGAAGTCTGGCGTGTGCCAATCAGCGTCAGCCAGGGCGGGGAGGAATCTCCCATCACCGTCATGGAAGGCAACCAAACCCAGATTGAAGTACCCGGCAACTCCGATAGCTGGGTCAAACTGAACCCATTACAGACGGGGTTCTTCCGGGTGAACTACTCTGCAGAAGACTGGCAGCGTCTGGTCCCGGCCATCGAGTCTTTGGAACTGCACGCCACCGACCGTCTGGGTATCCAAAACGACGCCTACGCCCTCTCCCGAGCCGGTATCCTTCCGGTGACCCAGTTCATATCCATGTCCAATGCCTACAAGAACGAGAACGATGCCTCGGTGTGGAGCGACCTAGCCAGCAACCTACGGGACATTGAACAACTCATCTCCGAAGAGCCGATACACGGCGCGTACCAGAAGTTTGCCCGTGAACTCTTTGCCCCGGCAGCTGCGAAGATCGGCTGGGAACCCAAGGCCGATGAGGGTCACCTGGACGCGTTGCTCCGATCAACGGTCCTCAGTCAGGCCGGCAGCTATAACAACGCCGAGGTAACGGCCCAGGCTACCGAACGCTTCCAGAAATACCTGGCTGACCGGGAGACATTGACGCCCGATCTGCGCGGCGTGGTCTTTGCCCTTGCCGCCCAGTCTGGCGGCAAGGATGTCTACGACTCGATCTGGCAATTGGAAGGCGAGACAGACCTAGCCGAAGAGAAAATCAGGCTGCTAATGTCGCTCAGCCGGTTCCAGCAGGCAGACCTCCTAACCGCTGCTTTGGAAGACTCTTTGTCCTCCAAGGTCAGATCTCAGGACACCGTCACCCTGGTTGCCAGCATCGCTGCCAACCCCAAGGGCCGTGACCTGGCCTGGGACTTTGTGAAGTCCAATTGGACAGAGTTTGACCGACGCTACGGCGGCGGCGGGTTTGGCCTCATGCGGTTGGTCTCTATCTGCAGCCACTTCAGCTCCCAGGAAAAGTCTGACGAGGTGGACAGTTTCTTCGCGGAGCACCCGGCCCCGGCAGCGGAACGGACCATTCGACAAGTCCTAGAGAGAGTGAAACTCAACATTAAATGGCTGGAGATCAACCGTCCACTTCTAACAGACTGGTTCGCCAGCAACAAATAAAACGCCTGCAACGCTGGCAAAATCACGTCTCCACTCAGGCACGAAATTGGAAGTCTCCGGTTCACACATCTGTGGGCCGATGCTACAATAGCTAGTCTTTCAATAATCGAAATCTGAACAACGATTGAACAAATATGTCAACAAATACACGTATAGATGAACTGAAATCGGCACTGGCCCAACGCATACTCGTGATGGACGGGGCCATGGGCACTGCCATCCAGAACAAAGACCTGGGGCCAGAAGACTTTGGCGGTGAAGAATATGAAGGGTGCAACGAGTACCTGATTATCACCAGGCCGGACGTCATTGAGGATATCCACCGGAGCTATCTGCAGGCTGGCGCCGACATCATTGAGACCGGGACCTTTGGCGCTACGCCAGTGGTCTTGGCCGAGTATGACCTTGCCCACGAAGCCCGCCGCATCAACCGAGAAGGCGCAGCTATCGCTTTGAAAGTGGCAATGGAAGAGTCGACCCCGGAAAAACCCCGGTACATTGCCGGTTCCATGGGCCCCACCACCAAGACGATCTCGGTCACTGGTGGTATTACCTTTGAGGAACTCGCCAACGACTACCACATTCAGGCCGTCGGTCTGATTGAGGGCGGCGTTGACCTGCTGTTACTGGAGACCAGCCAGGACACCCTGAACGTTAAAGCTGGACTAGAAGGCATTGACCGGGCTTTTGCCGAACTAGGCAAGGAAATCCCAGTTGCAGTACAGGGCACCGTGGAGCCCATGGGCACCCTGCTGGCAGGACAAGACGCTGAAGCTTTCTATACGTCCCTCGCTCACCGTGACCTGCTCTGGATCGGACTGAACTGCGCCACTGGCCCTAGCTTCATGACCGACCACATCAGGACGCTGGCCTCGCTCTCCAAGTTCCCCGTGGCCTGCCTGCCCAACGCTGGCATGCCCGACGAAGACGGGAATTACAACGAGACACCAGAGGGCATGGCCGAGACCGTAGGCCGGTTCGCCGAGTCTGGTTGGGTCAACATCATTGGAGGCTGCTGTGGCACCGTCTCCGAGCATATTAAGTTGTTGTCCGAGATGGCCGACGGCAAGGCCGCGCGACCGCTGGTGGACAGCCCAGAGACCCGCGTCTCCGGCATTGAGGCTCTATTGATCGATGACGAAGTCCGCCCCGCAATCGTCGGTGAGCGCACCAACGTATTGGGCAGTAGAAAGTTCCGCCGTCTCATCAAAGAGGGCTCATTTGAAGAGGCTGCCGAGATCGGTCGCCGTCAAGTGAGAAACGGCGCCCACATCTTGGACGTTTGCCTCCAAGACCCGGACCGGGACGAGATGGCAGACGTGGCTCAATTCCTGGACTTGGTGACCAAAAAAGTCAAAGCTCCCATCATGATTGACTCCACTGATTCGGCCGTGATTGAGCTTGCGTTAACCAAACTCCAGGGCAAGTCCATCATCAACTCCATCAACTTGGAAGACGGTGAAGAGCGGTTCCAGGCCGTTGTTCCCCTGGCCAAGCGCTACGGCGCGGCCCTGGTGGTTGGCTGTATCGACGATGATAAAGAGCAGGCCCAGGCCATCACCAAGGAGCGAAAACTTGAGGTGGCTATCCGCTCGACCAAACTCCTAACCGAGAAGTACGGGATTCCCATAGAAGACATCTTCTTTGACCCATTGGTCTTCCCCGTTGGCACCGGCGACCAAAACTACGTTGGTTCCGGCGCTGAGACAGTTGAGGGCGTGCGGCTGATTAAAGAGGCCCTGCCCGGCGTGAAGACGATTTTGGGCATCTCCAACGTGTCCTTTGGCCTGCCCGCAGCCGGTAGAGAAGTGCTGAACTCAGTATTCTTGTACCACTGCGTCCAAGCCGGACTGGACATGGCCATCGTCAACTCAGAGGGTATGGAGCGCTACGCATCCATCCCGGAAGAAGAACGCAAACTGGCCGAGAACCTGATCTGGTACAGCGGTGATGACCCAGTGGCAGCCTTTGCAGACCATTTCCGGGACAAGGCACCCAAAGCAACCTCAGAAGAACGCAAGAGCCTACCTCTAGATGAGCGCCTGGCTCTCTGCATCATTGAAGGCTCCAAAGAAGGACTGGCCGAGGACCTAGACGAAGCCCTCACGGGGCGGACCCCGCTTGAGATCATCAACGGACCGCTGATGGACGGCATGTCCGAAGTTGGCCGCCAGTTCAACGCCAACCAATTGATTGTGGCCGAAGTTTTGCAATCCGCTGAGTCCATGAAGTTCTCGGTGTCGCACCTTGAGCCCCACATGGAGCAGGCAGACGCTGCCGTCAAAGGCAAGATCGTCTTGGCAACTGTTAAAGGCGACGTCCATGACATTGGCAAGAACCTGGTTGAAATCATCATGGGTAACAACGGCTACCAGGTCATCAACCTAGGTATCAAAGTTCCGCCCGATGTGCTGATTGCAGCCGTCAAAGAACACAAGCCTGACATGGTCGGTCTCTCTGGGCTGCTGGTTAAGTCTGCCAAGATGATGGTCGAAACAGCACAGGACTTTAGCCAGGCCGGCATCACCACGCCAGTGCTGGTCGGTGGCGCGGCTCTATCCAACCGGTTCACTCGGCTCCGAATCGCCCCTGAGTATGACGGAATGGTGGCCTATGCCCCAGATGCCATGTCTGGTCTGGCCTTGGCCAACTCTATTCAGGACGCCGACGAGCGGGCCAAGTTGGTGGCGTCTTTCGATGAAGAAGCCGACGCCATGCGAGTCGCCGATGAAGCGGCTCAGTCCTCCAAAGAGGAAGTTGGGGAGGATGTGCCCCCAGCCCAATTGCGGCACGACTTTGACATACCCAACCCGCCCGACTTGCGACTACACGTGATTAATGACCATCCTTTGGATGAGATTTTCCCGTTCATCAACCCGCAGATGCTTTACGTAAGGCATTTGGGCTACAAGGGCCGGTTCGCCGATGACCTGGAAGCTGGGGTGGAAGCAGCAGTAGAACTGCGTGAGTCAGTTAGAAAAGTCGAAGACTTGATGTTGGCCCAATCAGACATCAAGGCCCACGCCATATTCAAATTCTTCCCTGCCAACTCGGACGGCCAACGGATTCAGGTCAACGGCGCCGAAGACAAAAAAATCGCCGAGGAATTCTATCTGGGACGCCAATCCCAGCGGGACGGTCTCTGCTTGGCAGACTACCTGTTGCCCCAGAGCAGCGGGAAGACCGACTACCTTGGCATGTTCGTTGTTTCCGTTGGAAACGGTGTCCGGGCTTTGGCCGAAAAATGGATGGCTGATGGACAGTTCTTGAACTCCCACATCCTATCGGCGCTGGCCCTGGAAAGCGCCGAGGCCTTTGCCGAGCTGCTCCACCAACAGATACGGCAGATGTGGGGCTTTGGCGACAAAGCCGGAACAACACCTCAGGATTTGTTCCGCACGCAGTACCACGGCAAGCGATTCTCCTTTGGCTACCCAGCCTGCCCTAGGTTGGAAGACCAAGAGCAGTTGTTCCGCCTGCTGGACGTCTCAGCCAACCTGGACGTGGAACTGACCGAAGGCTACATGATGGACCCGGAATCGTCGGTATCGGCGCTGGTCTTCCATCATCCCGACGCCAAATACTTCAACCTGAGCGAGTCGGACATCGACCGGCTGGAGCAGGAAGCTTCAAAATAAGCAGTTTTAAAATAATCACTGGCCCAATCTGGCAACCGGAGACGATGTGGAGCCGATAACAAAGATTGCAGAAGAGCTTGGCCTGGACGCTGACCATTTGGTTCCTTACGGTCGGTACAAGGCTAAGATTTCCCTGGATGCCCTGAAAGACCCAGTCGAATACCGGGGCAAGCTGGTGGTGGTCACCGGCATCACCCCAACCCCAGCTGGTGAGGGCAAGACCACCACGGCCATTGGCCTCACCCAGGGTATGGGCCGCTTGGGGCACAAGGTATCGGTCAATCTCCGGGAACCCACCTTGGGGCCAATCTTTGGTATCAAGGGTGGCGGCACCGGCGGCGGCATGGCCCGGGTGGTGCCAGAAGACGAGATCAACATCCACTTCACCGGAGACGCCCACGCCGTTGGCTCAGCCCACAACCTTCTGGCGGCCTTGGTGGAAAACGCCGTGTACCGGAACTCGGTACCCGGACTGACCGCTGGTGGACTCATGTGGAACCGCGTGACAGACGCTTCAGATAGGGGTCTGCGCCAGGTTGTTTCAGGAATCGGTGGCGCCAACTTCGGCCCCCTACGGGAAGCCCGATTTGATATCGTATCCGCCTCTGAGATCATGGCCATATTGGCCTTGGCTGACGGCCCGGAAGACCTACGCCAACGGCTGGCCCGCATCGTCATCGGAGAGACTTCAGAGGGGGAGCCAGTCACGGTTGAACAGTTAGGTTTTGCCGGTGCTTTGATGACCTTGCTTCACCAGACCGTGATGCCGAATCTGGTCCAGACAATGGAGGGCCAACCTTCCATCATCCACGCCGGTCCCTTTGGCAACATCGCCCACGGTTGTAGTTCGATCATTGCCGACAAGATGGCCCTGGGTTATGCCGACTACGTGATTACCGAGGCCGGGTTTGCCTCCGACTTGGGATTTGAAAAATTCATGCACATCAAGACTCGGCAGAGCGGGTTACTACCCAGCGCCGCCGTATTGGTTGCCTCCGCCCGCGCCCTCAAGTGGCACGGTGGTGTCCGGCGTAGAGATCTGGGGACACCAGACGCTGCCGCAGTGGTAGCTGGCGGTGATAACCTGGTCCATCACATTGGCATCGTCACTGGCTTTGGCCTGCCTTGCGTCGTGGCTATCAACCGGTTCGGCACCGATAGCGACGAAGAGCTAGCCGCGGTAAAGAAGATCGCCATGGACGCCGGGGCAACTTCCGCAGTTGAATGTGACGGATTCGCCCAGGGCGGCGTCGGTGGTGAAGTCCTGGCCCAGGCCGTGGTCGACGCTTCCCAACGCACGCCTCAGATTACCTACGCCTATCCCGCCGACGCCTCCGCCGAGGATAAGGTGTTGGCGTTGGCCCAGAAGATCTACAACGCCGCCGACGTCAGTTGGTCGCCGGAGGCCCGACGAAGGCTGCGGTACTTTGAGTCCAAAGGTTGGGGCAATCTACCCATCTGTATGGCCAAGACCCACCTGTCCATCTCCCATGACCAGAGTTTGAAGGGAAGACCCGGCGGCTACACCTTTCCCATCACGGACATCCGGGCTTCCGTTGGCGCAGGGTTCCTCTATGCGCTGGCTGGCCCCATCCAGACGCTACCGGGCCTACCGAGCCGTCCTAGAGCGCTGGACATGGACGTTTCGTCAGACGGCGAGGTTATTGGCCTAAGCTAGCAACCACACCAAATTCCCATGACTCTGTAACTTTCAACCCGTATCATATAAGCACGATGCAAAACGACTCACGCACCAGAGTAATTATCATGGGAGCCGCCGGCCGCGACTTCCACAATTTCAATACCGTCTTTCGCAATGACCCTTTGATCAGGGTCGTTGCGTTCACCGCCGCCCAGATTCCAGACATTGCAGACCGCACCTACCCCCATGCCCTCAGCGGCCCTCTCTACCCTTACGGCATCCCCATAGTTGAAGAGGCGGAGTTGATTCCACTGATCAAACGGGAACGCGTGGACTGGGTCTACTTCTCCTACAGTGACGTTTCCCACATGGACGTGATGCACAAGGCATCTGCAGTGTTGGCCGCCGGGGCCAGCTTTGGGTTCTTGGGACCACGACACACTGCCATCGCGTCTAAAAAACCGGTGATCAGTGTCTGCGCAGTCAGGACGGGTGTTGGAAAAAGCTCCGCTACCCGCCGCATTGCCAAGTTCTTTTTGGACCGAAAACGCCAGGTCAGTGTCATTCGCCATCCCATGCCCTATGGAGACCTTGAAGCCCAGCGGGTGCAGCGGTTCGGCGAGATGGAAGACCTGGAACGCTTTGAAGCGACAGTTGAAGAACGCGAAGAATACGAGCCGCTGATTCGCCTCGATTTGGCAGTATTCGCCGGAGTCGACTATCTCCCGATACTCCACCGGGCAGAGGCTGAAGCCGACATAGTCATCTGGGACGGCGGCAACAATGACCTGCCGTTCATCCAGTCTGACCTACATATAGTCCTGGTTGATCCCCATCGCCCGGGCCACGAAACCAGCTACCATCCTGGCGAGGCCAACCTGCGCATGGCCGACCTGGTAATCATTAACAAGGCCGATAGCGCCACTCCGGAGCAGATGGCCCAAGTCCAAGCCAACGCCTCTTTGGTAATCCGAGAAAACGTGCCAGTGTTACTCGCCGATTCCATCGTCACCGTTGGAGAACCGGAACTGATTAAGGGCAAACGCGTTCTGGTGGTGGGTGACGGCCCAACATTAACCCATGGCGGAATGGCCTACGGTGCCGGCACCATTGCCGCTCGCGACTTGGAAGCAGCCGCAATCATACCCGGCAAACAATTTGCCGTTGGCAGTATCAAGTCGGCTTACGAACAGTATCCCCACATGGAGACTGAAGTTCCTGCACTGGGGTACAACCCGGAGCAACTGGCTGACCTTGAAGCGACGCTTAACGCTGCGGATGCAGATCTTATCCTCTACGCCACACAGGTCAACCTAAACCAACTGATTACTGTCAACAAGCCCATGATCGCCGCCGAGTATGAGATGCAGGAACGAGGCGGTGAATTGAACGATATCCTGGCTGATTTT
>Ga0209403_10004588_pt1 | contig 14928 bp, 18 predicted proteins | sample ArcticOcean_MG_C_8_FD_187440 | JGI IMG/M metagenome (GOLD analysis project Ga0209403, IMG submission 187440) | Marine microbial communities from western Arctic Ocean - ArcticOcean_MG_CB11_86 (SPAdes) (version 2) | ecosystem: Environmental > Aquatic > Marine > Oceanic | place: Arctic Ocean... | reverse complement strand
AGAAAGGAGCATCCCAAAAAGATGTTTTTCAGTTTCATCATGAAATCCAAATAATGTATTACTATTTTCTGAAACTTGGAAATGAGTAAGCAATGAAACGATTTCACCAGGCTTGCCCAACTTGTCATAGGTATTGACGGTGATAAAACAAAGATATCCTAATCCATTCACATCAATAATAATTTCTGTAGGCGCCTTTTTGAGAATTTTCCCTCGAATTGAAACAATCATAATTCAGCCAATCTAAATTGTTGAAAGTGGCATAATGCAGTGGCTAATGCATCAGATGCATCAATAGGCTCAGGGAGTTTATCCATTTTGAGAGTTGCCTTTACCATAAACTGAACCTGCTCTTTGTGGGCATTTCCATTTCCCGTCACTGCTTGTTTAATTTTACGAGCTGAGTATTCATGAATTGATAATCCAGCAGAAGCGGCGGCCACCATTGCGGCACCCCGTGCTTGCCCCAAGCGTAATGCAGACTTTGCATTTTTCCCGTAGAAAACATCTTCAATTGAAAATATTGACGGTTTATGTATATTTATAATTTCACTCACATCTTCAAAAATTGTCAATAATCTGGATGCCAGTCCGTTATTCACCATGGGCTTTACCACTCCATAATCTACAATTTGGGGGTCATTTTGAGTGATGTTAATAATTCCATATCCAGTTTGAACAAGACCCGGATCTATTCCCAAAATTTTCACTTAGGAGAGTTTTTCCATTTCTTCTTCATCAAGGTCAAAATTCGAATACACTTTTTGGATGTCTTCATAATCTTCTAATAACTCAAGTAAATTCAATAATTGACTCACATCTCCACCTGAAACTTTCACCGTGTTAATGGGGACTAATCCAACTTCACCTTCCACATCAAAGTCAGCATCTTCTAGGCCTTTACTCATATTTCCAAAATTATCGGGTGAAGTTTCGATTACGAATACATCATCTGCATCTGAATTAAAATCTTCTGCCCCCAAATCTAATGATGTTTCTAATAAACTCTCTTCATCTACACCATTTTTGGATATGGTAAATGTACCCTTCTTCTCGAACATCCAATTTACACAACCAGATTCACCTAAATTGCCGCCATTTTTTGACATTATATGCCGAATATCAGGAACGGTTCTGTTCTTATTGTCCGTCATAATTTCCATCATGATGGCGACTCCACCCGGACCATAACCTTCGTACACATAATCTTCATATTTAACACCTGGAAGGTCACCCGTACCCTTTTTGATGGCGCGATCAATGTTTGCGGCCGGCATGTTATCAGCTTTTGCTTTTTTTACGGCCAAACGCAAAGATGGATTCATCTCTATATCACCGCCTCCAGATCTTGCAGACAATGTAATTTCTTTTGAGTGTCTTGTGAAAATAGCTCCACGTTTGGCATCCGCAGCACCCTTTTTTCGCTTGATTGTGTTCCACTTACTATGTCCAGACATAATTGGCCTCTGAATTGTTGAAAATCTTCTGTCTATAATTTAGGTGATTTTATTAGCTATTTCTATAAGAGAAATGAGGAATTTATAAACTTTTAATTCTCAACCATTATTTTTTCATTGGAACAAAATAATGCACCAAATGTAAGCAAAGAAGTCAAAACAAAAGGAGTCACAAATGAAAGAAAAGATAATCGTAATAATAATTCTAACTTCTGTAGTAGCATTATTATTTCATCATCAGTCCCAAGATAATAGCACTCAACTTACATCAGTTCATGAGGATGTATCTACTCCACCTGAAATTCCGTTAACCCCTTTGGAATTAGCAGAAGATGGTTTGGAGTTTCCCATGAAAGAATCAGTTGCAATAGATGAGTGTGAAATCGATCCCACAACTACTGACAATCTAGCATTCAAAGATGCGTTCACTCATTTCAGAAAGTGCCTTGGAACAAATCAAGCATTTTCATGGAAAGGTAAACTGTATCTCACTTTATTGGCAGACGAACTTGAAAATGTAGAAGTTCAAGTTGCAGATTCAACAACTGTTGAAAAAGTAAATGATAGTGATTCGGAAGTAGTTATTCATTAACTCATAACCTTTTGAGAGTATAGCGCGCATACTCTCTTTGGGATTCAGTTAATGGATTGCTCTAATTTGATTTCCAGAAATCCACCCGCTCTTCCCATCTATCAATTCTATCTCTACCCAATTTCTAGAATTTTGGGTAATGGAAACTTTCAATCCCTCATGTACTTGAAATAGGGTGATTGATTGAGTATTAGGCTCAGATAAAACATCCACAGATTGAGTATAAATTATTCCCTGTGAAATATTTGAATCACTCCAGATAGAATGAAGTGAAAATAGAAATGTTATGCAAATTAATATGAGCATGAAATTTTCAGAAAAATTTAATAGCCATACATATCCCCAAAATTTTCGGACCAATACAAACAGCAAAAACAATACCAATAACCCCAAAGTGATTTTCACCCATTCATTGGGAGTAAATCGTTCTTTTATACCCATATATAATTTTAAATAAATAGGTGCTTCTGGAATGGCAATTCTATCCTTAACATTTACATTTACTAATTTTAAATTAAATTTGGCATCTTCATGGGTGGGGTCATGATGAAGACACATTTCGTAGGCCCAAACTGCACCTGAAATATCATTCAACCTATAATATACATTTCCTAAGTTGTAATATAATTCTGGCGATTCCCAATTATTTTCAAGCACTTTTTCTAATGATGTCTTTGCATTTTGATATGCTCTAGATTGGTAATAATCTAATCCAGATTGATAATAAGTATCTAAGTTTTCAGCATGAGAATCATCATACTCAACAGGTGTAGAAAAGAGGATACTACAAATAATAATTAATACCAACTTAAGCCCAGCCATTGTCAGCCTCCTTTAAAATCACTTTCACACCTTCAATATCATTCTGAATGTCAGCCGTAGAAACTGGAGCATACCTTACCGCTTCGCCGCGATCCATTATTTTTTTCAAAGATTCAGTGGCAGTAGATGAAAGAGAATGAGCATGAAAAATTGACACGATTTCTCCGACTGAATACTCAGCAGATTTACGCCCCGTTTTACTATTAATATATATAATCATAGCTTGATGAATACTACCATACACCTCCAAAGGTGAATCATTAATGGACTTAATAATTGCCACCGATTGCTTCAATGCTTTGCGGGATTTTCGATGGCTAACAGTATTTTTTAAATGAGATTGGCGCATGTTCACCACGCTGGGGAAAAAGAATAAAATGAAAGCTACAATGGTTAAAATAAGGGTATTCTTACCCACCAAGCCGGAATTAGTCTTTTGCCAATGGGGCGGGCTATCATCCATAAATCGTATATCTTTACCCACCAGCTGAACTTCTTCTTTAGAAAGCCCTACCGTTCCTGCTGAAGATTTCTTATTTTCAGCGATAGTTAATTTGATTAACTTACTTCGTTTTGTCTTCCATTTATTGATGGCATTATCAAAATATTTGATTTCAAATGGAGGAAGTGTAATTTTGCCAACCGAACGTGGAATCACCACATATTCTATGATTTTTTCACCCCCAATTTTAGATTGAGACTTAGAATTATTTACCGTTACTTTGGGTTCAAATACCTCAAAACTCTCCGGAAATTCATAAGGTAAAATATCGGCTGATTTCAGATTTCCATTTCCCGTTAAATGTACTTTAATCGTCAATGCTTCATCTTGCATTACTTTGCTTCTATCAATGGTAGACTTAATATTCCATTTACCAACCACAGCCGAAATATTTTCATCTTGATTATTGGGCAATGGTTTCACATTTAATATAATAGATTCAGTAGAAATTGTATGTTGCTTTGAGGGTGATCCAAACACTGAAAATGAATTTCTTTTTCCATCTCTCACGCCAATTGTTGCAATCATGGGGTCGATAGTAATCTTCCCAGATTTGGTGGGGAAAAGTGCACTTTTCTTAATGGTTGCCGCATGATATTGCAGACCATTCTTTTGTACTTTCCGCAATTGTAATTTAGTGGGTGAAAATAATTCTTCCACCCAAAAGCCTTTGTATCTTGGCATTTTTTCATCAAATCCAGTTACATCCACACGGGTATATAATGTATATGTTAAGATAACTTGTTCACCTCTATATGGTGCTACATTATCAATAATTGCCTCCACAAAAAACTGTGCAGTCTTTTTTGATTTTTTACTCCGCTTCGCAACACCCACAAAAATTGGTTTTGACTTCGTCGTTTTACCATCCAATTTAATTTGAAGAGATGGAATTAATAATCTCCCAATTTTGTGCGGCATCAGCACCCACGCGAGAGTATACGAAGAATTACTGGCCATTTTACCATTGATGATTGAATAATTAGAACTTGATGATTGGTTTGGGCCGGATACAACGGTAAAATCCGTAAAAGTAGGGAGGCTAACAATAGGTGCATCTTTAGAATTTTGAGACTTAACCGTTAATATAATTGACTCACCTTCATTAATTTGATGGCTATCCACACTAACCGTCACATCCCCGCAAAAGGCCACACCCACCACGAAAACCATATATAAGAATCTCATTACCAATCTTTCTCCAATTTGGTTTGACCCTTTGCCTTATACTTCTTTTTTTTCAAATTATCCTTATCCGCCTTGAGTGCATTTAAAATAGCTTCCGCTTCTTGCAAATTTCGCTTCTCTTCTTCCGTCAATTCTTTGAATTGAGGTTCACCTTGTTGCGCCTTTTTCTCCTCATCTTTTTGTTCATCAGATTTTTGCAACTCGCTTTGTTTTTCTTCTTCTTTTTCAGCTTCTTCCGAGTTTTGTTCTTTTTCTTCTTTTTGTTCATCAAACTCACCCTCTTCTTGCTTTTGCTTCTCGCTATCTTTTTGCTCTGATGATTCTTGTTTTTCCTGATTTTTATCATCTTGATTTTGGTCCGAATCTTGCTGCTGTTCCTGTTTTTCTTGGCCCTCTTTATTCTCTTTATTTTCTTTCTCTTGGTCTTGGTCTTGTTGTTTTTCTTGTTCTTGCTGTTCTTTTAAGACCTTTTGACTTAATGCATAATTATGCAAAATGTCTTCATCCTTCGATGATAGTTTTAATGCCTCTCTAAACAACTTACTACTCTCTTCGATATTACCATTTTCAAATTGAAGATTCCCCATATTATATAAGGCGTGTGCACGAAGTTGGGTATTTTCAGATGACAATGCCTGCTCATATTGACGCATGGCTGATTCCATATCACCCGTTTTTGAATGGATGTTTGCTAAGTTGAAATTCAACCCCTTCATCTCAGGGAATTTTTCAATAAGATTCTCATAATCTTGAATAGCCTCATCAACTTCTTGAGAAAGTGAGGTACTATCCTGTGACATTATCAATGATAGTAGAATGAATATATATATTCTCATTTTGAAAACCGCCCTTCCCATACCATTTCTTCTTTCGTTCTTGTGGATAGGAAAAATTCTACCAAAAATAAAATGAGTGCAATAATTAAAAAGACTTGGAATCTATCTTCATATTGAGAGAATACATGCGATTTCAATTCACGACTTTCCATTTCAGAAATTTCATGGATGATGGGCAAAATGGCATTGGACTGATTTTCCACGCGAATATATTTTCCTCCCGTTTTAAATGCAATGTCGTTCAATGTGGCACCGTTTAATTTTGACGTAACAATATTCCCTTTGCGATCTTTCTTGAAATCTTTACGTTTTCCACTCACATCTAAAATAGGGATTGGCCCACCGGTTGCCGTCCCCACGCCCATGGTATGTACAATAATTCCACGCTTCTTTGCATCTTCTGCCAATTTCATCACCCGCCCTTGATGATCCTCTCCATCTGACACTAATACAATAACTTTATACGTCTCTTCTTCTTGAGGAATATTTTCCATGGCAAGTTCAAGTGCCGCTGCCATATCTGTGCCTTGAGTGGCAATAATTTTTGAATCCACAGAATTAAGAAATAAGCGTGCCGCTGAATAATCGGAGGTGAGGGGACAGTGTAAATGGGCGGAGCCAGCAAAAACAATGACTCCCACTCGGTCACCGTCTAGACCATTCATGAACCGAGATAGCTCATGCTTGGCTTTTTCTATTCGAGATGGAGATACATCAATGGCATCCATACTGGTTGAGGTATCTAGGGCAATAATTACATCCACCCCTTTTCGATTTAATTGAGTTAATTTTGTACCTATTTGTGGCCCCACCGACGCCAATATAATAAATAGAATTCCCAAAATCAATAAATATGACCGTAATTTAGTACGGCTAAGTTTAACACGATTTAATAAAAAAATTTGTACTTGCTCTGTACCTAAGGATTCCATTTGTTGCCGTAGATTTCGGCCAGACATTACATACCAAATACTCACCGATATAAAAGGGATTAACAAATAGAACATTTCTGGGTGGGTATATCGAACCATTATAAAAGTTTCCCAAAAATGCCACGGGTGGTAGCTAAGAATATTAGGGATAATAATGCGGCGGGAATTGTAAACCATGAGTAAAGTTCAGTAAAATTTTGGTATTCCATCACTTCAATTTCAGTGCGCTCAAGCTCATTAATTTCTGAATATACTTTTTGCAATGACTCATTGTCAGTAGCCCGAAAAAATTGCCCCCCCGTAATTGTGGCGATTTCTTTCAACGTAGCTTCATCCACATCCACCTGAATATTTTGGATAGTCTTTCTCCCCCACATGTCAGTAACAGGGTAAGGTGCCATTCCATGAGTTCCTGCGGCTACCGTATAAAAACGAATCCCAAATGTGGCCGCTAATTCTGCCGCCGTAATGGGGTCTAATTCGCCAGCATTATTACTACCATCGGATAATAATATGGCCACTTTTGAGGTGGCCTCACTATCCCGTAATCGATTAATAGCAGTAGCAATAGCCATACCGATAGCCGTACCATCATGCTCTTTATCTACAATTTCAATTTGCTTGGTGAAATCGGTGAGAATATCCACATCTCGCGTAATGGGACATTGAATATAAGATTCTCCCGCAAATACAATGAGCCCCAATCGATCACCTTCACGGGCTTTAATAAATGATTGGGCCACCACCTTGGCCGCCTCTAAACGGTTGGGCTTAAAATCTTGCGCCAACATAGATGACGACTGATCAATCACCAGTAATATATCGACCACTTCAACATTGGTTTCACGAACCGTATCCGATATTCGGGGTCGTGCCAACGCCAATATCATGAGTGACATAATGATAAGTTTGGTAAAAATTAATCCCCGGGCTTTCCACTCCCCTTGACGGATTGCCACCTTGGGGATAAGCTCAATATTGGAATAGCGAATACTGCCTTCTTCATGTCGACCCTTTTTTAGGTACCAAAATAGAATAATGGGTATACCCACCAAACCCAGTAGATAATATGGATGTGCGAATTCCATGAGGTCAGAAGTATAATTGAATGTATATGTTGTGAATAAGTTTCATAAATAATTGATTTTTAGACCCTAAATTTAGATGGATTATTCCTTTAATGGATGACATATTTTATCATGCAGAATTGAGTTGTAATCAAACCCTCACTCCACTAGGTGTCCAGGCCAAATATTGCCAGTTAATTTGTTCATTAGTAGGCTATGAAATACCTAAGCCTTACAAATATAAAAAAAAATCTGTATAGTTGATTTTCTTAATCTTTATTCTTACTTCTTAAATCTACAATCTTCCACCTTAAATTTCCCCTATGCAATCGACACTATTTCCATTATTAAAATCTGATGCAGTCTTTTCACCTGATCGTGTGCATCGCTATGGTCTGTGGCGCACATGGGATGATGCTCTTCCCAAGGTTCTATTTATTGGGTTAAATCCATCTACGGCTGATGAACTAAAAAATGACCCCACTATTCGCCGATGTATTGGCTACGCCAAAGATTGGGGTTATGGAGGGTATATCATGGGTAATATTTTTGGATTCCGCGCCACTGACCCCAAAGTGATGAAAACAGCCAAAGATCCTATTGGTCCTGAAAATAATAAGTGGCTACTGAAACTTCATGATGAGGCTGATTTAACGATTGGCGCATGGGGAAATCACGGAAAATTTATGAATCGTGGCAAAGATGTAATAGATTTGATACCCGATTTGAAATGCCTGAAAATCACAGGGCAAGGCTTCCCGTCACATCCCCTTTATTTGAAAAAATCCTTAATGCCAATACCCTTTTCGATTTAGTTAGATTCCAATAATTTTGCTACTCCAAATAAATCATTCTCTTTAAAAAAATTTCCAGTGAGTTGAAGTCCGATAGGGAGGCCACTTTTTGATTTTCCAGTTGGAATATTTAATGCGGGGACTCCAGCCAAGCTCATGGGAACGGTACATATATCAGCCATGTACATTTGCAATGGGTTAGTAAGTTTTTTCCCCCTTTTAAATGGGAGTATGGGCGATGTGGGCGTAAGCAGAACATCCACCTCATCAAATACCTTTGTATAATCATCTCTAATTAATCGACGAACTTTCTGCGCCTGTGTATAATATGCATCATAATATCCGGATGATAATACAAATGTGCCCAACATAATTCGACGCTTCACTTCTTGACCAAAACCATCACTGCGAGACTTCACATACATTTCGTGTAAATCATCAGATGTAGCTCTTTGCCCAAATCGTACCCCATCAAAGCGTGATAAATTGGTAGATGCCTCTGCAGTAGTGAGAATATAATAGGTGGCTATGGCATGTTCTGTATGGGGTAATGAAACATCAACAATAGTAAATCTGTTCTCTTTTAGAAAATCAACTTTTTCTTTTAGAGCATTGCAGATTTCAGGATCTATACCCTCTCCCAAAAATTCTTTTGGGAGTCCAATTCGTAAATTTTTTACATCAAGTTTATTATAACTATATGGTTCTACTATTTCTTTTGCTGATGTGGAATCATTTTTATCATGGCCTGCAATTACTTCAAATAGAGATGCCGTATCTTCCACTGAATTGGCAAACACACCCACTTGATCAAATGATGATGCAAATGCAGTAAGGCCATACCGAGATACGCGTCCATAAGTTGGCTTCAGCCCATATATACCACAGAAAGATGCGGGCTGTCGTACTGACCCACCTGTGTCGCTCCCCAATGCCATATCAACAATACCTGCTGCCACCGCAACCGCAGATCCACCACTAGACCCACCGGGAACATAGTCCACATTATGGGGATTTTTCACGCCACCAAATACAGAATGCTCATTAGATGAACCCATTGCAAATTCATCCATATTAGTTTTTGCCACAATGCTACCTTGTGCATCAATAATTTTTTGTACCGAAGTTGCCGTATAAATGGAATCATGCCCATCTAATATTTTTGAGGCACAGGTGGTAGGTGTGTTAATTAAATTGAGATTATCTTTGATTGCAATAGTTTTGCCAAAGAGAATACCATCCGTATTTAATGATGAAATATTTGAAGATGCAAATTTAGTTAAATCTGCCGTAATACAGTTTAGATTAGATTGCCCGAATATTTTATCTCGGGTATATTTTATTTTTTCGGTGAGTTGGTCAACATCCAAAGAAAAAATTATTTAGTATCTTCAGTAGATTTTTCTACTTCTTTCGCCGCTGATTCCACCTCATCTTTAATATCTTTAGTGGCCTTCTTGAATTCCTTTAAACCTAACCCTAAACCACGTGCCAATTCTGGCAGTTTCTTCCCTCCAAAAATGAGGATGATAACAAATAAAATTACTAATATTTCCCAAGGTCCAATGCCCATAATCGCTCCTATCTAAAATATCTAAGGAAGTACCAGGCAAACGCCATACCAATAATGCTAGCCACGCTAATATCGATGGTAAATCCTGTGGTTAATGTAATGATTTGCAAATTCAATGTGAAGGGATCCCAACCCAACGGTTTACTATTCAAAAAGAACTCTCGAACTACACCGTCTGGCATTGTGAATCCAACAAAGCTACTAAGGGCAGTGCCTGCCGAAGCTCCTACAAAGAGTACTAAAAATATAAATAATAGATTTCTTTTCTCATTGGGCTTCATTACATATTCTCAATCACTGACTCAAATATAGCCAATCCATCAGATGAACCCAAAACACTTTCGGCAGCTCTTTCTGGATGTGGCATCATTCCCAAAACATTCCTATTTCCGTTAAAAATTCCGGCGATATCACCCATAGAACCATTTGGATTTTCATCATATGTAAATGCAACTTGGTCATCGTCTTGCAATTTTTTCAACAAATCATCCGATGCGAAAAAGTTACCTTGTCTATGTGCTATGGGCATATCCAATTTTTCCCCCACACTCAAATCTTGAGTGAAAATTGAATTGGTAGATGCTACTTTCAGCGTCACATTTTGACTCAAAAACTTTACATTCTTATTATTGATGAGTGCACCAGGAAGTAACCCCGATTCAATCAAAATTTGGAATCCATTACAAATACCCATCACAGGTATACCCGCATTTGCACATCGAATCACTTCTTCCATAATGGGTGAAAATCGAGCAATTGCGCCTGCACGAAGGTAGTCACCATAAGAAAATCCGCCGGGAACTAAAATGAAATCATAATTGGCCAAACTACCCTCTTTATGCCAAATAAAATCCACATCCTTATTCAGGATTTTTCTCATTACATAATAGGCATCATGATCACAATTTGATCCTGGAAAAACAATAATAGCTGCGCGCATTAGTCCTCCACTATCTCAAATTTGTATGATTCAGTATTGGGATTAGAAAGTAGCTTTCTGCACGATTCATCTGTGAGTCGCTCTGCTTCTTCTTTTGATACATCTTTAAAATTCATTTCAATAAACTTACCCACTGAAACATCATATATGGCATCAAAACCCATGGAATTCAACGCATGCCCAACTGTAGTGCCTTGTGGATCTAAAATTCCATCTTTATAGCGAATATAAATTTTTGCTCTCATTAACTTTCCTGTGTTTGTGTGCTTAATTCATCTTGAACCATAAAATATCGAAGAAGGCCAAGGAGTATATAAAAACTAACGAATCCAATTAGGACACGATATTGCTGCTCAAATGCAAATGAAATGCCAAATGTCACTACAAATAAACTTAATCCATATAATCGAAAATTATTAACTTTCCCAGAATGAAAATTCAATAGGGGAAATTTTGCATATTTGATTTTAGTCACCATCAAAAAGGATAAACCCAAAATAATAGGAAGTAATAATCGAGGTTGAGAATATTCAGGATTCAATGTTTTCACATGCTCAATAAAAATTACCAATGAGCCTACAGAAATTGCATTAATGGGTGTTGGTAATCCAGTAAAATATGCAGAAGGATTCTCGTCAGAATCTACATTGAATCGCGCCAAACGAATGGCACCTAAAATCAATGGTACGGATGCAATTATTTCGCCTGAAATCCCAGGCATGTTTTGGGTATATAAATTATAAATTAAAACGGATGGTGCTAAGCAGAACGATACCATATCTGCAAGTGAATCAATCTCTTTCCCAAAGTTTGATGATATGCCAATGGCACGTGCCAATTTACCATCTACAGAATCAAAAGCGGCTGCGATTAGAATATAATAACAGGCAATTTCATAGTTCCCAATCTGTGTGTTTAGGATTGATAAAAATCCCATAAACAAATTGATGAGCGTAAATAGACTTGGTAAGTGTCGTTTCATATTATTCAAATTCTCCAATAATGGAAAGATTTCCTTCTACTATATCACCCAAACTTACATTTATTTTAAAGTTTGGCGGAACGATAATATCAACGCGTGAACCAAAACGGATAAACCCTAATCGTTGGCCTTTTTCAACTACCATTTCAGGTTCCATATAGTTAAGGATTCTTCGGGCAATTAATCCAGCAATCTGTTTCACCTTATACTTGCTACCACTTTCTGTTTCAAAAACAGTGGCCGTTTGCTCATTATCCATGGATGCTTTATGATTGAATGCAGCCAAAAATTTACCAGGATTATAGAAAGTTGAAATTACTTTTCCCATCAATGGTACACGCTGACAATGAACATTGAACACGGATAAAAATATTGAAATCTGTTTGGAATTGCCAATTTCAGAGTCATCAACATCTATGATTTGAACCACTTTCCCATCAGCGGGAGAAACCATTTGATTGGCTTCACCTAATGGAATCCGAACAGGGTCACGGAAAAAGTATAAACAAAATAGAATAAATACCCATAATGTAATATTTACACCTTTTAATCCGCTTCCACTCATTTCTGAATAAACCGAAATTCCCGTCGTAGCCAATGCCAATAAAATAATGGGGACTAATATAATTTTCCCTTCAGCTGCGATCAAACGGTATAACCTGCACTTTCTAGGTTTTTAATAATTCGACTTTTAACATCACCCACTTGAGGGTTAAACTGTTTGCCAGTAAGTATACGGTATAATTCCACATATCGCTCAGCCAATGTAGTACGAATTTCTTCTGACAATTCAGGTGGAACTCCTTCTCCCGAAAACCCTTTTTCAATCAACCATTGACGAATATTCTCTTTATCTAACATGAGTTGACTTTCACCATTAGAAAATCTAGATTCATATTCTTTCGCCACCCAATAGCGACTTGAATCAGGCGTATGGATTTCATCAATCACAATTAGTTCACCGTCAACAATTCCAAATTCATATTTAGTATCCACTAAAATCAACCCTTGTTTGGCTGCCCATTCTTGTCCCGATTTAAACAATACAAGTGCATATTCTTCCGCCTTGGCATAAATGGATTCTTCAACCAATCCATTTACAATGGCTTCACGAGAAATGGGCTCATCATGTAAACCATATTCTGCTTTGGTAGATGGAGTTAATAGTGGCTCATCAAATTTCTGATCTTTCTTTAAACCTTCTGGAAGCATGAATCCGTATTGACCATTTATACCGCTGGAATATTCTCGCCATAAACTACCCGTAATATATTGTCGAACAATCACTTCAACAGGAAGTGTCTTAGCTCTTTTTGCCACTAATACTTGGGGGTCAGGAGTATCGATAATATGATTAGGCACTAAATCTTTCGTCTTGTCAAACCAAAAGTTTGCAATTTCTGACAAAATTTGCCCCTTAAAAGGAATGGTCCCTAATACATGATCAAATGCTGAAACACGGTCTGAAGTAATCATCAGAATTTTGTCACCCTGAGAAAAATTTTCCCGCACTTTACCTTTATAATGCTCACCTAAACTATCAGATTCAAATTCATCTAATGTATGATTTAATTGTTCTGAGATAAAGCTCATTTAAGGTCCAACCTTTCAAATACTTTGTTAATATTTTTCATTACTTTTTGTAAATCAAAGAGGTCATCGATTTCATCTTCTGAAAGTAAATTCATAATCTCTAAATCGGCCTTCAATAATGTTTTAAAATCCTTTTGATGTTCCCACACTTGCATTGCATTTCGTTGAACCATCGCATACGATTCTTCACGAGTGATGCCTTTTTTAATCAATGCCAACAGAACTTCTTGGCTAAATATTAGTCCGCCTGTTTTGTTCAAATTTTGCAACATATTATCAGGATACACGAGCAAATTTTCCATGAGAACAATCATCTTGTTCAACATATAATCCATAATATTGGTTGAGTCCGGAATAATCACACGCTCCACAGAAGAATGTGAAATATCACGCTCATGCCATAGGGCAACATTCTCTAATGCAGCATGAGCATTGGCACGAAGTAATCGGGCAAACCCCGTCATTCGCTCAGTGATAATTGGATTCCGTTTATGTGGCATTGCAGATGAACCTTTTTGCCCTTTTGAGAAAAATTCTTCTGCTTCTAAAACTTCAGTCCGTTGAAGATGTCGAATCTCAACGGCAATTTTTTCCATGGATGCACCCATAATTGCCAATGTAGTCAAATATTCTGCATGATGGTCACGTTGAACTATTTGACTTGATACAGTGGCAGCGCTAATCCCCAATCGTTTACATGCTTCTGTTTCCACTTCTGGATCTAAATGCTGATATGTGCCTACTGCACCTGAAATTTTACCGGTTGCAATACTTTCCACTGCACGCTCCCAGCGCACTACATTTCGTCCCATTTCTTCACTCCACATGGCCAACTTTAAGCCAAATGTAATGGGCTCTGCATGAACACCATGAGAACGTCCAATTTGAAATGTTTCTCTATGCTCGGTAGCTTTTTTTCTCAATACTTGATGAAACGTCTTCATTTTTTCTAAAATGATTTTACCTGCTTCTTGGCAGAGTAGGGCAAGAGAAGTATCCAATAAATCTGAGGATGTCATTCCCATATGAATGAATCGAGATTCTGGACCAATATTTTCAGCTAAATTTGTTAAAAAAGCAATTACATCATGATGGGTTGTTGCTTCAATTTCATTGATTCGATCAACTGAAAAATTAGCTTTTTCATTAATGACTTTTACCGCTTCTTTAGGCACAACCCCCATGTCAGAGAGTACTTCTGTAACCGTGATTTCTACTTTTTGCCAGGTGGCATATTTATTTTGATCTGACCAAATCCGCCCCATATCAGGCGTGGTATATCTTTCTATCATCTAAAATCCCCAGGTTTTTGATTTAGGTTCTTCTAATTGCATATTCGTTTTAAGGGACTCCCCATCTCGCCATAAACTAAGATGAACAGAATCTCCCACTTTTAAAAATCCTTCGTCGATTATACGAATAATATCATTAGCCGCATTCACTTTTCGGTTATTCACCCCTAATATCACATCACCAATTTGGAGCCCGGCTCGTTCACCAGATGACCGTTTTTCAATATCTCGAATCAAAACCCCTTCTTCTGAAGGTAACCGTAAATATCGTTTAATAAATCGATCAACCGTCTGAACGTGAATACCCGTATTATAATTCCGCTCAACTTTTCCAAATTCTTTTAAATCTTCAAATACT
>Ga0209403_10004580_pt1 | contig 14948 bp, 13 predicted proteins | sample ArcticOcean_MG_C_8_FD_187440 | JGI IMG/M metagenome (GOLD analysis project Ga0209403, IMG submission 187440) | Marine microbial communities from western Arctic Ocean - ArcticOcean_MG_CB11_86 (SPAdes) (version 2) | ecosystem: Environmental > Aquatic > Marine > Oceanic | place: Arctic Ocean... | reverse complement strand
GTTCTTGAGTCAACTTCGCGAAGATACCAATCGTCAGGTAAACGGCTTTAGCGAAGAAGCGCTAACGGCACTCGAGGGCTATCCCTGGCCAGGCAACATTCGCGAATTGCAAAACGTAGTCGAGCGGGCTGTGCTACTCGGCAAAGACGAAACGATAGTCATCGGCGACCTGCCGCGCGATGTCATCGGTGGGGCCACAATCAGTATGCCACGCATGAGCAACATGACGCTCAAAGAATCGCTCGAAGAGCCCGAACGGCGGATCATTCTCGATGTACTTGAGTCAAACGACTGGAACCGCAACGCTACTGCCGACACCTTAGGCGTCAACCGCACGACGCTTTACAAGAAAATGAAGAAGTTGGGTTTGGAAGACGGAAAATTCGCAAAGCAGTAAGAGTCTGTCAGCTCTCGACCCTAGACTCTCGACTTTCCGTCGGTTCGACGTGACGCAGATCTTCGGCGGCATAGAACTTAGCAATCGGCTGGTCGTTTTCCATAAAGTTAGCGTACCCAGAAGGTCGCTAAATGGCCAGTTTTTTCGAAGTGAGAAGCGAAACCCTAGCCGTCGAGTTCGCGGCTTGCCGTTTTGCGGGGTTTTGTTGGTCACGAGGGGCTGGCCGCTGGTCATGCGGGCTACGTTCGGCAACCTATACTTGAGAAATCCCCTTGACGGTAAATAGAGTGCGGGCAGTGCCCTCGCTACTGAGAACAATCCCCACATGAAGCTCCACGACTTTCTTGTTCACCACGGCATGACGGCGAACCCGTTTGCCGACGAGGATGCGCAAACCGACCCGGTCTTTCTCGGCCGATGTCGCACAAGTACGTTTCATCCAAACTGGGACAAGGTCTACGGCGACCCCACTAACCCGGCCACGTCAATCGTATTCGGCGAAAAGGGCGCCGGCAAGACGGCCATGCGAATCCAAGTGGCGGAGCAAATCAAAGAACATAACGAAGCAAATTCCGACAACCGGGCCTTCGTCATCGAGTACGACGATTTCAATCCCTTTCTCGATCGATTTGCCGACCGGCTCAGCGGACGCAAGCGCCGCGACCCGACTAAGGTTTTGTCGGAATGGAAACTCTGGGATCATATGGACGCAATTCTATCGCTTGGCGTCACGAGTGTTGTCGACCGCTTACTGGGAGCCAGCCAACCAAGTGGCTCAGCAGCCAATGAATTGCCAAACGATGTCAGCAAACGACTCGATCGATTTCAAAAACGCGATCTGTTGCTCTTGGCGGCTTGCTACGACAACTCGCTTACCGAAGCGTTTCAGTCTCGCTGGGTTCGATTACGCCGGAAACTATGGTACATCCCGTGGCAAAACTGGGGCGTGCGGGGTATCGGCTTGGCAGTGAAAGCTGCGGTGATCGCCTACGTCTTTTGGTGGCAGAGCGACTGGAAATTGATGCTAACGGTCTGGCCTTGGCTGGTGATGGCTGTGGGCTGGGCGCCTTGGATGGCCCAGGTCTGGCGATGGTGGATACAAGCCTATGGGGTCTCGCGCCAGCTGCGCTGCGTGACCCGCGACGTGAACCCACTGCGACAGGTCTTCATGCAATTCTCGGGCCGCGATATTAACGGCCAGCCACTACCCAATAAAATGCGCACGGACGACCGATACGAACTACTTTACAAGTTCCAAGGCGTACTCAAGTCCTGCGGATTTACTGGTATTGTGGTACTTGTCGATCGCGTCGACGAGCCCCATTTGATGAACGGTTCGCTGGAAAATATGCGTGGTCTCGTGTGGTCGATGCTCGACAACAAATTCCTAAAACAACCGGGGCTAGGCATGAAACTGCTGCTGCCCATCGAGCTGGCCGACTTCGTGCAGGACGAAGGTCACGACTTTTATCAGCGCGCTCGGCTCGACAAACAAAACATGATCCCGTCTCTCGAGTGGACGGGACAGTCGTTATACGACCTGGCGAACGCCCGCGTTGTCGGATGTGGCGAAAAGCACAAGTCGCCAGGATTGCGTGATTTGTTCGCCGCCCAAATTGAAGACGCACGACTGATCGAAGCTTTTGCCAGCTTACGAGTGCCGCGACAATTATTCAAATTTCTTTACCGCACGCTTGTTGCGCACTGCCAATCACATGTTGATAGCTCACCGTCGTGGAAAGTCGATTCCGGGACCTTTGAAGCTCAGCTAGCACTCTTCCGTCGCGACCAACAAGACGCCGATCAGGGTTTGATAGCAGGCTGAGAAAAGCCTTGACCCTGCAGGGCGATTTTGCCACACTCTGGCCGCCCTTTCTTGGCCATTCACACCGCTTTCTCCACGACGGGAGTTATTACGATGCGCAGGATGCTGCTATTCATTGTCTTGGCCGTAACCACTGGTTGTAGCCAACAAGAAGCCCCAAGCGGCGCGACAACTTCATCGTCCTCGCAGAGGCCGGACGCAGCGATTAAAACTGTCGTCCATGAGTTTTGGGAATCGGTACGCTCCGGCGATGCCAACAAAGCGATTACACTCCTCTCGCCCGTCGCACAAAAATGCATCCGCGAGAACGAGTACGATTTCGTGCCGCCGGCAAGCGACACGATGAAGTTTGAAATCGGAGAAGTGGAGATTGTCGAGGGCAATCAGGCGGTTGTTGACTCGGTCTGGACCGATATCGATGGCGACGGCAATCCGTATAATGAGCAGATGTCCCTGGCGCTGCGCCAGGTGAATGGCCGCTGGTGCATCTTCGGTATGGCTGCCGACATGGGCCCCAACCAGCCCCCGATGATCATGAATCTCGAATCTCCCGAAGAGTTCTTCGGACCGCAACTGGCTGCCGCTGCTAAGCCTTCAGCTGCGGCACCAAGGCAGGCAACGCAGCCCGCTGGGCCGCAAGATCCTTCTCTGAGGTAGCTTCCTAAAGTACGGACAGTTCCTGTATTTCGCCCGACTTGAAGGCGATGTCTGGATGCCAAAATAGGCCAATGCCCTTATCTAATCGACAATAAATCGCCTATTTTAATAAAATGGCGATCTTTCATAAGTGGCGCTAACTGCGGGCCTTGACACTTAGTCGTGTCGTGTTATTTTGGGCGGCCTTAGTAGGCTAACAGCCGAAGTTACCCCAAACACCTAAAATAGCCACGAATTTGGCGTCGGAGCGGATGTAGTAGGTGGTAATTTGCCGCATTTTCAGCTCCGAGGTTTTACGTACGTACCTCTGCTGTTGGCCGTCGCGGCAAGAACTGCGAAATGTTTTGGCGGTCGATCTTTTGGTCACGACTCTATGAAAACTGGCCTATGTACGTCTGCACGAAATTCTGAAGTTCTGAGTTGGATTTCGTTAATCCAACGATTTCAGGAACGTGTTTTTTCTTTGAGAGGGGATTTATGATGAAAAAAGCTATGATTTGGGCCGCTGCCATGATGATTTTGGTAGCGGGAATGATTGTCACCGGCGCGAGCAGCGCTGAAGCCGGATTGCTAGATCGCATCAAGTGCAAAAGAGCAGCCAAGAAGTGCTGCGAGCCCGCTCCCTGCGCTGTCGAAGCAACTCCCGCATGCGATGCTACCAATTGCAATTGCTTGAGCAAGCGTAAGCTGCGAAAGGCAAATCGCAAGGGCGAATGCTGTGGTGTTCAGGCAATGACCTGTGGTTGCCAAGCCGCCGCTGCTCCTGAAGCCGCTCCTGAGGCTCCTGAGAGCGACTCCACGACCTAAGTTGTTCGCAGCTTAGCCAATTGGATACGGTAAAAACAAAAGGCCGGATCTCTCACGAGGTCCGGCCTTTTTTCGTTCTTGCACCGAAGTTGCTTGTCGCTAGCTACTCGCCGTGCGAATCTCACGTCCTGAGTTATCTTCGCTGACGATCTTCAAGAACTCCGGCGACACGTCCTCGCGACTTAGGACAATGATTTCGATGGAGCGCTCGTCTTCCAGGTTGGTAAGCTCGCGACGCTTGCGATTATTGAGGTAGTTGGCTACCGTCTCTTCTACCGAGATCGTGACCCGAGCAACTTTCTCATCCTGGACATACATGATTAGCTTGCGGGTCACTTCAATTGCCATGCTCTCAGTCGATTTCACTAAGCCTGAGCCCGTGCAGCCAGGACATTCTTTGTAGACGCTACGTTTCAAGCTAGGACGAATCCGTTGGCGTGTCATTTCGATCAGGCCGAACGGGCTGGTGCGTAAAATTTTGGTCCGTGCGCGGTCGCGCTTCACGGCATCGCTTAAAGTGCGCTCGACGACACGACGATATCGCTCGCGGCGCATATCAATAAAGTCGTTGACGATCACACCACCCAAGTCGCGAAGCCGCAGTTGACGGGCAATTTCCTTGGCGGCGATCTGGTTCAGCTTGAATGCCGATTCTTCAGCCGATCCGTCGGTGCGGAAACTGCCGCTATTGACGTCGATGGCGACAAGCGCTTCGGTTTGGTCAATGACAAGTGAGCCACCGCCTTTGAGCGGTACTTGGCGATCGTTGATGTTTGAAATCTCTTCGTCTAGTTTGTACTTGTGATAGAGTGGCTCCTTGCCGTCGTATAGTTGCAGCCGATTGACGAAACGCGGCATGACGATCTGCAAGAATTCTTTAGCCCGTTCATAGGCGGCGACTTCGTCGATCAGGATCGTGTCTACTTCCTCCGTAAAAATGTCACGGATGGTGCGGATGATCATGTCGCTTTCTTCGTAGATGCCCACCGGACCGGGGACCTTTTTGATTCGTCTCACGATCACCTTCCAGAGGCGCAGCAAATAGGCTAGGTCGCGCGATAGCTCGTGCTTGTTGCGGTCGGTGCCGGCTGTGCGTACGATGAAGCCGACTCCCTTGGGAGGATTCAGTTCTCGCAATATTCCACGTAAGCGGCGGCGATCATCTTCGTCTTCAATTTTACGAGAGACGCCAATCCGTCCAAGTGCGGGCATCAGCACTAAGTAGCGACCGGGGATACTGATGTAGGTCGATAAGGTGGGACCCTTGGTCCCGATGCCTTCTTTGATGACCTGTACCAAGACTTCGTCGCCGCGGCGAAAGATTTCTTGTATCGGTGGCTTGATACGTGGACGCGCTCCGGGTCTTACTTTGCGGTTAGCAGTGCTGGTGCGACCATTCCCGTCCTGGGTTCGGTTCTGCGATTCCCCGCGCGCCGGCGACGTCTCTACGGGTTCAGGTGCGTTTTGAGAACCGTCAGGCTGAATCGGTTTATCGGGATCGTAACCGCCTTGACGAAAATATTGCGATTCGACATCGCTGATGTGTAGAAAGCCATTTCGGCCGACGCCAAAATCGACGAACGCGGCTTGAATACTCGGTTCAAGATTAACGATCTTGCCCTTGTAAATGTTTCCAACGTAATTGTCTTGGCTACTGCGCTCTACATAGAGCTCTTCTAGTTGTCCGTCTTCAACAATCGCAATCCGGCATTCTTCCGGCTGAGCGACGTTGATCAGCATCTCATGTTTCATGATTTTATTCTTTCTAAGTCATGTCTCTAATGCAGCGACGGCTCCGCACAGAACGCGCCTCGCTGCAAATTGTCTGGTTGAAATGGCTATGCTTCATCCCGTCTTTTCTGGCCCCACTCCATCGCGGCTTGCTCAATCCTTATATCGGAAACTCTGGGAATACTTTTGTCAGCTCTTCCTTGAGATATGCTTTGACCATATGGGCACTCTCTAGAGTGCTCACCTGCTCTGCCACATGATTGCATTGGTCTATGCTAACGCTGCGACATACTCGCTTCAGTTCGGGCACGGCCGCTGGGGTAACGCTGAAACTTCGCAGACCTAGCCCCAGTAGCAGCATGGTGTACATGGGATTGCCTCCCATTTGTCCGCACAAACTTATCGGAATACTGTGCTCGTTTGCCGTGCGCACCGCCATATCGATCATGCGAATGACCGCTGGATCGGCCGCCGAATACAAATTGGCGACGTCCTTGTTGCTCCGATCTACCGCCAGGCAGTATTGAATCAGATCATTGGTACCGATGCTAAAGAAATCAACTTCTTCGACAAAGCGGTCCATCATTATGATGGCCGAAGGGACTTCGACCATCATACCGACCTTGATTTTGCGATCGAAGTCGATACCGGCCTCTTCCAAATCCTCCATCGCATCTGCGAGCACCATCCGAGCCTGGCGGAGTTCCACAATCGTGCTAATCAGCGGAAACATAATACGAATATCGCCGAACGAACTTGCTCGTAAAATGGCCCGCAACTGAGTGCGAAACAAATCGCGATTACGCAGCGCTAGCCGAATACTCCTTAAGCCCAAGAATGGATTCCGTTCGTCCTCTGGGTTCGGCAAAGATCGCATTTTATCGGCGCCTAGATCCAATGTGCGCATGATAATCGGCTGCCCTTTCATCGCTTGCGCGACGCCCGAGTAAGCTTCGAAATGAAGTTCTTCGGTCGGATCGTCATCCCGTCCGAGATAGAGAAACTCTGTGCGGTAGAGTCCAATTCCATCCGCGCCGCGCTCCTCGCACAGCTCGGCCTCGTAGGGAAACTCTATGTTGCCCATTAGGCTAATCAGCTCACCGTCCGTGGTAATCGCTGGTAACTCGCGCAACATTTCTAGCTTAGTCGCCAGCGAGCGCTGTTCTTCGACTTCGTGCCGATAATGGGCCAGCGTCTCTTCATCGGGATGCAGGACGATCTGGCCCTGATCGCCATCGATAATTACCGTATCGCCACCCGAGACATCGGTGAGGAAAGGGCCGATGCCCACGACCGCCGGAATTCCCAAGCCTTCAGCGACGATGGCCGTGTGACTACCTGGGCCACCAATTTCTGTTACGAAACCGAGCGCAAAGCGGGGATTCAAGTTGGCCGTTTCGCTCGGCGTCAGGTTGTGGGCCAGCACCAAGACCGGAGAAGTGATTGTCGACAGCTCCTCGCGGGCCCGACCCAATAAGTTGCGGAGCAGCCGTTTCTCTATGTCAAAAATATCGTTCGCTCGCTCGGCCATGTATTGACCTTCGAGCGACTGAAACACCTTGGCGTAGCGCCGCAGAGCACGGCTGACGGAGTACTCGGGAGAATAATGCCGCTTACGGATCATCTCCTCAATTTCTTCGTGGAGACGCTTGTCTCGCAGCATCTGTATATGCGCGGAAAAGATGGCGGCGTACTCGTCGCCCAACTGCGCGGCAACCTGCTGGCGACTATGCTCGACTTCAGCGATCGCGGCTTCAAAGGCGCCCTCCAGGCGGCTCAATTCTTCCTCGACCGCATCGCGCGGCAGGAAACGCCGCGGGATCCGAAATCCCTCGTTATCTAACACGAGTACTTCGCCAATCGCAATGCCAGGCGATACGGCAATACCCTGGAGGCGTTCCATTGCGCCCTCTACTTAGCAGCGCTGCGCCAAGTCCGGCCAGGAGAACATCTCGCAAAAGAAAGGAATCGTCCTCGCCGAATGGCTAGGGTGGCAGGCGGCGCCACGAAGCATTCATTCGAGTTGTCTGACCTGCCATGACAGGCCATTTGCGGCATTTCCCAAAGGAAATTCCGCTTTCCTTTTTCAACGGTTCGTTCACCGGCCAGCCACTGGCTCGCGCGCTGCTTTGTTTTTGTGGGCCAGGCAAGCGGATTAGGTATTGCTTGAGGAGGTCGCGATGATACGCCCAACAACACCATGATCTAACCCTGACTGCCTTGGCTCAATGTTTCATCGGCTGTAAAATCGCTGTCCACCAGTCGCGACAATGCCTCGAGAGCTGCTTCAGCGTCGGCTCCGCGGGCGTGCAGGACCAATTCGGTTCCCTGCGCAGCCCCCAGAGTCAGCACATGCAGAATGCTCTTGGCATCGACACGCAGACTTTCGCGAATCACTTCGATTTCTGAATCAAACTTCAACGCCAATCGAGCGAACATTTCCGCAGGGCGAGCATGCAAGCCCTGGGGATTGTTGATCACCACGGTTCGCTGGGCGATTGGCATATCCATAACTTCGTAGTTGCATGATTTAGTTGCGTAATTTAGTTGCGTTTTAAACAAACTGATTGTTGTCGGCTTCCTCGAGCAATTGCCATACGTCAGCGGGCGTTTTGCTCTGCTTCAGGAACCGACAGAAAGTTTCGTCACGCAATTGGCGTGAAATGTTTTCGAGTGCCCGTAGATGATCTCCGGGGCGGTCAGGTGGCGAAACCAGCAGGAAAAGCAAGTGTACTTTCTCGCCATCCAGGCTGTCGAAATCGACACCGTCTGCACTGACGGCAACCGTGCCAACCAGCTCACTCACACTCGGATGCTTGGTATGCGGCACAGCCACGCCTCTACCGATACCTGTACTACCCAGCTCTTCTCTTTTTAATATCGCTTCGACAATACTATCGTGCTGATCCTTGTCAATTTTTCCCGATTCAAGCAGCGCCGTCGCCATGCTGCGAATCACCTGTTCTTTGTCATCGACTTCAACACTGGTGCGAATCGCCTCGCGACTCACAAAATCAATAAACTTCATAACAATAAAGCCTTCTTTCAATGTATCGGGTTATTTCGTGAGTTATTCAGTGGGTTCTTCGGTGACTTCTGTAATGAGTTCCTGCCGCCGCTGATCCGGATTACGATGCCGTTTTTGCACCTTTTCCTTATACTTTCGCAATTGCTGTTCGATTTTCTGGACAGCTGAATCGACGGCAGAAAAAAGCTTATCTCCCTTATCGTGAGCCACAAAATCATGTTTATGTTCGGCAGAAACCATGATCTCGACTTCCGGAACATGCTCATCTTTTAGGTCAACGACAACTTCGATGGCCATCAGGCGATCGAAGTAGCGGCCTATTTTTCCGACTTTTTCCTTCAATTTCTCTTGAGCGGCTTCGCTCAAATGGCCATGTCGAACAGCGATACTAACTTGCACGGACGTCGCTCCTGCTGGGTACCTGAAATCTCAAAGGTGCATTAAACCCCGTGCCCCCTCGCCAGGAGGGGTGATCCGAGACTTCCATTCTAGCGGCTTGTGAGCCGGACGACAAACCGGCTTAGCGGGCGATGAAGGGGTCGAAAACGCGAAGGTTTTCCTGCCCAAAGAGCGGCAATTTGCCTCGGAAAAACGATACGAAGTGCCAAAAACCCATCCAACCCTTCCGCATTCGGCAAAACTGGGATTCCGATGGCCAACGAGAGGAATTCCGTGCGGGGGCACTAGGACACAGGCAGCAAGTCCCCTGATTCCAAACGATCCTCAAGTTTTTTGACCGAAATCTTGCGTCGCTGAATGGGGCCGCTGGGCCGATAGCCTTCTAAATAGGAGGTCCCCGTGATTTCGTTGAGGTTGTGAATGGCTAATACGCGATAATCCAGGCTATCGTTCTCGAGCCAGCCAATCAGTTTCGCTAGCGCTCCGCCCCGACGTTCTTCACGCGTTTCGCCGATGGTCTGTGCCGAATAGCCAGCTAGTAACTCCATCAAATCCGCGGCTGCCGCTTCGCCACGCAGACTACTAAACGCTTCGCGCACTTGCGCCGCAACTTGAGGGCTGCGCGCCATTGCCTGACGGAGTACTTCGATCTGAATATCCCAGGTACGACTTTGCGCGCTATCATTCAGCGCATTGACCGACGGCTCGAATACGCCAACATACACGCTTGCCTCGGCAGCTAAAGTGCGTACCTCTCGTCGCCGACCAAGCCCCTTCTCGTCGGTCAACTCCAGTAGCCTCAGTGCAACCGGCTCGCCTGCAGTCAACTCCTCTGCCAATGTATCATGTGCTCTACTTTCGGAAGGCGTCATCTGCTCTCGGTCGATCCACTTGGGGAGTTCCGCAATATTTTCAGGTAAACCATCGATCCGTTCGGCTGTTTTCCAAACCGCAGGTGCTTCAATCGTTTGTTCTTCGCCGGCTGCACTAGGCCATACGACACGACCACTGGTCAAATACCAGAGCGCCTCGACAGGCGACTGCTCATCGAAGTCGCCCTGCGGAACAAATACGCGCCTGACTTCTACCGCCAAACTAGCCGAGCTTTCCAGCTGAAACTCACGTACCTCATCACCAATTTGTATTGCCAATTGGTTGCCTTTGAGCCCTGCAGTTAGCAAGACTCGCCCGTAACTGACTGCCAATTCTAATTCAGCCGCATTGCTGCCCAGCTTGCTTTCACTATTCGGCAGCTTGATTTGTGTCCCGCCAGAAAGATAAAGATTCATGTCCGCCAAAACCACATGCGTGCGGAATTTAGGGAGCGTCAACAAAGACGCGCCGGTGGAAAGTGCGCTACGCGGTGGTAACCGAACCCACTCGTTTTCCTCACGATCTAGCCACAAGAGAACATCGTTGTTGCCCAGATAGTTACCAAGCTGGACCGGCCCCTCGGGCTCCAGAGCCGGTCCTGCAGGGCTGGTGGCCTCTTCAGGCACGGCTCCTGTCGCACCTTCCTCAGCCGGACTGCCATCGGCAAGGTCTGTACCAGCAGGAGCGATACCCAATTCCGAGTCAACCTGACCGGCGGGCCTGACCGTGCCTAACTTGGCCGCAACACTCGCACTGGCTCCCGCCACACTGGACGTTGGGTCCGATTCGGCTGCCCCCAACTCCAAATCCCCAGACTCAAATTTAGTAGGGCCAGCCTCAACTCCATCGTTCGGCTCCTCTGTGATCGGAATTTCTAATTCTTGCTCGACGCGACCGGCCGGTTCTGCGATTGGCAATTGCCCGCTGTCAAGTTCACCTGCTAGTGGCTCCGCAACAAAAACAGGAGCATCCTCTTCTTTTCCCGTTTCAGCAGATGGCGCTGCAGAACCAGGCACCGAAGCTAGGGCGCCCGGGTCAAACGCAGGGGCATCTCCGCCGGATGACACCGTCGTATCCGTCGCATTTGGCAGAACGATTTCTTCGATTTCTTCGATAACAACTACTTCGCCCTCAAACTGAGCCACATGACTAGGAAGCTCCGATGGAAAAAGCGATGGGTACACCCACCAACCCACAAAACCAACGAAGGCCGCCGCAGCAGCAGTAAGCACCATGCGCTTTGTGCGACCGCGGGATGCTGATGCGGCGCGTAAATAGTCGGGCAATTCTGCTCTGCGGGTCGCCACAGGGGTCTCGACCGCGGTTGGTTGGGGAGCAGCAACTGCTGTCGGTGTAGGCCCAGCCTGATCGGTAACGCCAGCCTGATGCAAAACATGGGCAGACTCAATACGCAGTTTCTTGCCGTTGTCCACATCAGTGGGAAGGCGATAGATCCTTTGTTTGAGCTTGTTGTCAATTTCTGCCGGTTCGCCCAGCACCATCGTCAGCACATGGTGACAGGAAACCACTTCAGCAAGATGCATATCGGCGTCGCCGCTCGACTCGAGGCACAATCGTTCGAATTCTGCCACGTCCTCGGTCGGCAAGGTATTGTCCAAATATTCGGCGACCGAATTGGCATCGGCCACACTCACTGCGCCCAGGACATCGTCCGAAACGCCACCCGCATTGACCGCAGGGGCGCCCAACCGTAGACGCCGCACCGCATCTCGTGATCGATGGATAAGCTCCGTGGCAAAATCGCTGGCTTCGATTTTTTTTCCCAGATCTTCGTGATCGACAGGTTCAAGAATGTCATCCATGTACGCTAGGAGCGTTCGCAGAGTAAGTCGCATCGTAATCCTCTGAAACGGAAATGATGGTTGGTCGAAACGCACAGAGCGCACCTCCATAGGAATAGTGGCAATCGAAGTGCGGTTTCGTGCAAAAATCGACGGAAAGGGCCGATAGACAGCGGTATTTGCGGCGCCCGTACGAGCCCCACGAAGCCGCGATCGGTATTAATTGCTCCCAACCGATGCAACCACGGCGGCTTGAGAAAGAAAATAGCTGTTCTTGGGCCTAGCGGCGCCTGGAAAGGCGGTCAGGGCGAAAAGCGAGGCCGAAAGCTGAAACGTCGCCACCAACAAAGGATGCAAAGCCGGATTCTCAACCGCGCGACGCTCCAGCCACAGCATTTCGCGGTGTTCCCAGCCGTCAATCGTTCTTACCCAGGAGTTACCGGGCTGATCGGACGTTGCGTGGCGCCCGCCCCTCGCGTTCTCCAAATGGGCTAAGCAACAGCTCAGCATTGCGACGGCAGCTAGTGTAAAAACCGATCGATACAAGCTATACGCCTCGGAAAAGACAGCCACGCGATAAATACGGACTGGGGGTGAGAAGTGCGACAATGCCGGTTGTCGCAAGCGGCGTACCCGGCGCTGCAGAAAGTGGATCGCAGGCTAGTTTTCTGGGCAAAAACGGGGCGGATCTCGTAGGGAATGAGGTACCTAACCTGTTGTCAAATCACCACATACACCAAACTTACGTTGCCTGGACGCAACATGCGTGGCTGCTACGCCAACGCCAAGCTCCGGTGCCGTCGAAGTGCGGCTGCCGAATCAGCTACTCAAGATGAGCGCTGGATGCAAGAGTTTATCTTGCCGTTTCAATCGAAAATATCGTCCAGATCAATTTTTGATGCGTTAGCAGTTACGTACACTTAGGTTACGACTCAATATTCGTGCACCGATTTGGAAGTGCGCAATTTGGCGAGTACAATTCAACCAGTGCTTTCGTCATTGTTAAAAATGATTGGTGAAAGTTGCCAAAGCACTTGCCTTTTCACAATGAACTTTTCACGGGCCATTCCGCCTATACATTAACTAACCCCAATCCTAAATACTACGGATGCTAAATGGAATGATTTGGCAAAGTAGTACGATTGAAGCCGATGCAAAGCTCCCTCAGAAATCGAATCCTACGCGTCCGCCGCGAAGCAGAAGGCTATCTCGAATTAGGCATGCCTCTCCTTGCCCTTCAGGCTCTTGAGCGGCGCAGCTCGGCAGTCCAAAACGATGCGCGTGGGTGCTATTTAATGGGCGAATGTCTACGAGAATTGCGACATTACCAAGAAGCTATTTGCCCGCTGCGGCGTAGTCTGGAATTGATTCCCGACGACATCCACGTGCGTCTGGCATTGGCGTGGTGCTACAAGCGCGTGGGTCACGTTGAGCAAGCCATTGATTCGCTGGAGCAGGCCGTCGATGTCGAACCGGGATGTGCCATCCTGCACTACAACCTGGCTTGTTACTGGAGCCTTGCCCACAATCGTCGTGAGGCGCTGCGGTATCTCGCCAACGCGCTGAGTATCGACGGCAACTTCCGCGACTTTGTGCATGATGAGCCCGACTTTGACCCACTACGCAGCGATCCCGCCTTCAAGAACATGACGTAGTTGCTATAACGAATCGCTATAACGCAGTTGCTATAATGCAGTTGATGGGCTGATTAAAGCGGTCGGCTCGTCTGTGTCGCTTGACAACGCGGCTTCTGCTTTTCATAAAAAAACCCGGCCGACGCGATTTTGCGCCGACCGGGGTGTTCTCATTTGAACAGCCTGCTTCCGGCTTAGTAGGTGAACTCAACACCTGCTTGCAAACCATGCAGGAAGATCGAGCCGTCAGAATCGACGTAGCTAACCTGATTAGGCGTGATATTCGCCGTAGGAATCTGGTCAAACGCGAGTGCTACTCCACTTATTCCAAGCACCCGATAGCCGCTAAAGAATCGCCAGTTGCAGCTGTATTAGTAGCTACTGCCAACTCGCAACTCGCCCACAAGGGCGACGTCGTCGTCTTCGTACCTGAAGTCAAAGGGTTCGTTGCCACCGTTGGCAAGGCGAACATTACCGCCGACTGGGGCGTCCATGCGATTCCACACTTCCATGTGGTTGCCATAGACACCCACGTTGGTATTGCAATGCAAAGCCCAACGACCGCTGCAACCGAGGCGATAAACACCGTTGCAACCAAGCTGAGCACCCACCGAGTGGTTATCGACATCGATGTTGTTCGACAAGAAGCCAAAGGTAGTGGCCGTCTCATTCTCAAAATCGGTGCGGAACATGAAATCCTCATCGAGACGCATGTAGCGAGCACCAATCAGAGTTGTCAGCGAATAGCGAGGTCCGCCGCCACAGCCGCCTTGGCTGCAACCGCCTTCAACGCCGCAGCCATCACAACCTCCGCCGGCGCCGTGAGCGCTCTTTGAGGGTTCGCTTGCGTTGCGCCCCTGAACGGATTGCGCAGGCAGCACCATCCCGGCTCGCTGCGATGCCCTGCCGGCGCACACTATGCCACTTGGCGAGAGAGGTTACTAGCACTCGAAGATTGGGCCGCGTAGAGATTGCACAACTCGGCCGCCAAGGCGAGATAATCTTCTGCCCCAGCCGATTGGGCCGCGTAGTCAAAAATCGACTGCCCAAAGCTGGGTGCCTCAGCCAACCGGATGTTGCGACGTATCCGGGATTGAAACAAATGCACGTCCTGCCACACCGAATTGCCGTTGTCCGGCGAGGTTTTGAAAAACTCTTCGACATCGGCCGCGACTTCGGCTGCCAGACGGGTTCCCGATTCGTAGAGGCATAGCACCACACCTGCCAGCCGCAATCGGTCGTTCAGGCGCTTCGCCACCAAATCGATCGTCTGTAATAGCTTGCTCAAGCCGTGCAGGGCCAGGAAGTGCGGCTGCAGCGGCAGCAAGACGTCGTCAACAGCTGACAATGCGTTGATTGTCAGAATTCCCAGCGAAGGGGGACAATCGATAAGTACGTAGTCGAAAGCCTCGTAATCCAAAGCGAGCTTGTCCCGCAAAATCAGCTCTCGTCCGACGACGCCAGCCAATTCCACTTCGGCCGCGGCCAAGTCGATGTGTGAGCCCGCCACCGAAAGGTTTTCGCTCACGGGCTGCCAAATATCGGACAAGCCTACGTCACCGGTCAGGAGTTCGTAGACCGTTGATTGTCCTTGCTGAGGATTGAATCCCAAGTGCAAGGAAGCGTGCGCTTGCGGGTCCATATCGATCAGTCCCACACGCAGACCTCGGTCGGCAAGTGCAGCACTCAGGTTGACCGCCGTCGTCGTTTTCCCAACGCCGCCTTTTTGGTTAATGATCGCAATCGAACGCATGATGCACGTCGTCCTTCCTGGGGCTGATTTAAACATTGAGCC
>Ga0209403_10004577_pt1 | contig 14957 bp, 11 predicted proteins | sample ArcticOcean_MG_C_8_FD_187440 | JGI IMG/M metagenome (GOLD analysis project Ga0209403, IMG submission 187440) | Marine microbial communities from western Arctic Ocean - ArcticOcean_MG_CB11_86 (SPAdes) (version 2) | ecosystem: Environmental > Aquatic > Marine > Oceanic | place: Arctic Ocean... | reverse complement strand
GCACCTTCACCATCCCGGATTATTGCCTGTGCCAACGTTTGGGCAACCTCAACAACAGCCGCTTTTAGCGGTAAGTAATTGGCATCGGTTTCACTGGTGATCGGTTCAATTGGCGCCACGCCAGTGGCGGCCAGCATAAAACAATCGTTGGTCGAGGTATCCCCATCGACGGTAATACGATTGAAACTGACATCCGCCACTTCCTTAACCAGCCTTTTTAACAGTGCGTGCGCCACCGGCGCGTCGCATGCGATGTAGGCAAGCATCGTCGCCATATCCGGCTTGATCATCCCGGAGCCTTTGGACATTCCGGTCAAGGTGATCACCTCACCGTCAATGTCGATCTGTTTACTCGCCAACTTCGGTAGTGTATCGGTCGTCATGATGGCATGCGCAGCCTCATGCCAATGGTCTGCAGCTTGGGATTGAACCGCCACATCAATTGCAGAGCAAATCTTTGCCACCGGCAAGCGTTCCCCTATGACGCCGGTCGAGAAGGGTTGAATCTGTTCTTTGTCGACATCGAAGTGACTTGCGACTTGAACGCATATCGAATCCGCGTCATCAATTCCAGATTGCCCAGTTGCTGCGTTCGCGTTGCCGCTATTGACCACCCAAGCTCGACACGATTGCTCGCGTTGCCGTGCAAGCAACACCGGCGCGGCCGTGAATCCGGACTGCGTGTAGACACCGGCCACTTCGGTTCCCGCTACAAAGTTGATCACGGCAAGATCGTGGCGTTGCGACTGTTTGATTTCCGCACACGCCGTGCCAATTGCTACACCAGGAACCGAATGTACGTTGGTCGGTACAGTCAAATTGACAGCCAATTAATCCTCTCCAGGCAGACGCTTATTCATACAGACCAATGGCTCAGGCCACTTTGCCGTGGCACTGCTTGTACTTCTTGCCCGATCCACATGGACACCGTTCGTTGCGACCGACTTTTCGGGCTTCGCGAACAAACGTTTCACCTTTTTTCGGCTCCTCTTCGGACGTGGGCACTTGACTGTCGTCATCTTGTGCCGCGAGCGCGGACGACTCGGCGTGAGTAAAACGCATCCGCTCAGCAGCGTCTGCACGCCTGCGCCGCTCGGCCGATTCAACTTCCTCCGGCCGCTCGATCTCTATGCGGGACAGCATACGGACTACATCAGACTTGATGTTGTACAAAAGCGACTCGAATAGTTCGAACGCCTCACGCTTGTATTCTTGTTTCGGCTGCTTTTGTGCATACGCACGTAAGTGAATACCCTGGCGCAAATGGTCCATGGTCGCCAGATGCTCTTTCCAGCGTTGATCGAGGATTTGCAGCATGATCTGCTTTTCAACCACTCGGATTTCAACGCCAACGCCACTCCACTCCTCGGTCTTCAGCGAGTACTCTTCTTCTACTTGCTTCAATATCTGTTCACGCAGTTTGTCCTCATCCAGCCGGTCGTCTTCATCCACCCGTTGCTGTATGGGCTGGGTGCTGGCAAATTCGGCAAGCAGCGCCTGCTCGAGCCCCTCGATGTCCCACTGCTCCTCGATGCTTTGCGGCGGCACATACTGTGAGAAGACATCGAACACCATTTCCTCGCGTAAGCCCTCGACGGTTTCGCGGATATCTTCAGCGGCCATCAGTTCACGCCGTTGCTGATAAATTACCTGCCGCTGATCGTTCGATACATCGTCGTATTCGAGCAAGTTTTTACGAATGTCAAAGTTGTGCCCTTCGACTTTACGTTGCGCGTTTTCAATAGACCGGTTTACGATCCTCGCTTCGATCGCTTCACCATCCTCCATGCCTAACGATTGCATCATTCCGCGAACACGGTCAGTCGCGAAAATGCGCATGAGGTTGTCTTCCATCGATAGATAGAAGCGGCTAGACCCAGGATCGCCTTGGCGACCGGATCGGCCCCGCAACTGATTGTCGATACGCCGAGACTCGTGACGTTCTGTGCCTATGATATGCAGGCCACCTGCACCAAGCACCTGCACATGACGCGCTTGCCAATCTGCGCGAATTTGTTCCAATTCACTGGGAGAGACTTCACCAGCGCGTTCGATTTCAGCATCGAGATTGCCGCCCAACACGATGTCGGTACCTCGCCCGGCCATATTCGTAGCGATCGTCACGACGCCAGGACGCCCCGCATCAGCCACGATGTCGGCTTCGCGCTCATGTTGTTTTGCGTTTAAGACACTGTGCTCCATGTTGCGCCGATCTAGCTCGTTTGATATGAGCTCTGACGACTCGATCGATGCAGTGCCCACCAAGACCGGCTGTCCTGCCTCGCGGCGGGCCGTTATATCGTCAACGATCGCATCATATTTCTCACCATGGGTGAGAAATATGAGGTCGTTTTGATCATCGCGAATCATGTCTTTGTGAGTCGGGATGATTATCACGTCCAAGCCATATATCTGCCCGAATTCAAACGCTTCGGTATCTGCAGTACCCGTCATGCCGGCAAGCTTGTTATACAGGCGAAAGTAATTTTGAAACGTCGTTGATGCTAACGTTTGGCTTTCGTTTTGGATCGGAACGCCTTCTTTGGCTTCCATGGCCTGATGGATCCCTTCAGACCATCGACGACCGGGCATCGCTCGACCCGTGTGTTCATCGACGATAACGACTTCCTTGTTGGTCACCATATAATCAACGTCGCGTTTGAAAAGAAAATGTGCTTTCAACGCCGCATGCACGTGATGCAATAAATTTAGATTGCTCGCTGAATAGAGACTGTCGCCCTCTTCTAGCAAACCCAGCTCCAACAACTGCTCTTCGACCTTCTGATGCCCCAATTCGGTTAGTTCGACCTGGCGATTCTTCTCATCCACCATGAAATCACCGGTGGGCTCCACTGCTTCTTCGCCAATTAGGGGTGTTTTGTCGTCAAACTCTTGTTGCGTGAGCTTGGGCGCCAATTTGTTGATCACTTGATAAAGCTTTGTGCTTTCTTCTGCAGCACCAGAAATGATGAGCGGCGTGCGGGCTTCATCAATTAAAATCGAGTCAACTTCATCGACAATCGCGAAATTGAGATCGCGCTGTAAGCGATCCTCCTGCGTAAAAGCCATGTTGGAGCGTAGGTAGTCGAAGCCAAATTCATTGTTGGTGCCAAACGTGATGTCGGCGGTATACGCCGTGCGCTTCTCAAGCGGATCTTGTCCCGATTGAATTACCCCGACCCTTAACCCGAGCTCTTCGTATATCGGCCCCATCCAGCCCGCATCGCGGCGCGCCAAGTAGTCATTGACCGTTACGATGTGTACGCCGCGCTGGGTAAGCGCGTTGAGGTAGGCCGGCAAAGTTGCAACCAACGTCTTGCCTTCACCGGTGCGCATTTCGGCAATACGCCCTTCGTGTAGTGTGATCCCGCCCATCATTTGCTCATCGAAGTGGCGTAGGCCGGTCGTACGTTTAGATGCCTCACGCACTGCTGCAAAGGCTTCGGGCAACACGTCATCCAGCGCCACGCCCTCACTAACCCGTGCTTTGAGCGCTGCTGTCGTTACGCTCAGATCCGTCGAATCGCTGTATTTATCTTCGAGCCCATTGATCTTGTCGACGATCTTCGACATACGCTTGAGCTCGCGACCATTCTTGGTGCCAATAATTTTGGTGAGAAAGTTTGCCATGAGCTCTATTCGGGAGTTTCGGACCGCGGCATTGTACCGGCACTAGCCAGAACCTAACACACTCGCTCACATTGAATTACGGCGGATTTCGCGAAATCGAGCAGTCCTTACGACCTTCGCGCTATATATTTCGCCGGGTCGACCGTGCGACCGTTCTTCAATACCTCAAAATGCACGTGCGGGCCGGTAGAACGACCGCTGCTGCCCATTTTACCAATCGTTTCGCCCTTCTTCACAACTTCGCCAGCCCCAACTACGAGCGCTTTGTGATGGGCGTAGCGGGTGACTAAGCCATTTGCGTGGCTGATCTCGACCAATTTGCCGTATCCATATCGATCGCCAGCAAACGTAACAACACCGCTAGCCACGGCAATGACATCGGATCCGTCGCGGCCAGCAAAATCTACTCCCGAATGCCACGCAGTCTTGCCAGTCAGAGAATCAACTCGTTTGCCGAATTGTGACGACACCCACCCCCACGTAACGGGGCGGCCACGCACTTCGGCTGCGCGATCGATGTCGCGCGTTACAAGTACCGAATCGAGGATTTGCAGTTCTGTTTCGCGCCGTTTCAGTTGGTCCGACATCTGCGATATTTCATGTTGCAACTCACTCCAGTTGAGCGTGTGCTGCCGGATGCCAATCGGACCGCCTTGGGCGGGCGTGGTGTTGAAATCAAACTCCTTCGCCTCCAGACCAGCAGCGTCAGTCATGTACGCACCCAGGGCTTCCATGCGCATCAATCGCGCTTGCATCTGCGCCAACTGACGGCCCACGGCTGCACTTTGTGCCACGCTTTTGCTCTCGAGCTTGGTTACCAGTATTTCCTGCTTGGAAATTTTGTTGTGCCAGTGGTCAACCACATCCGCATCGACGTTGGACCCTCCCAGGACCCCACCTAGCCAAATACTGATTGCCGCAAATCCAGCGAGACAGGCCATGCAAGCCACGCCAAAGTGCAGCCTCGAAACGCTTACTGTGCGAGAAAATCCCTGCTCTCGAATGAGAATCAGCTTCATTGGGTCGATACGCTCTTTATGATTATTCGATTAAAGTTTGCGCAGAGACAGTTGTTCGAATACTAAATTGTGCCTACCCTAGCCCCCAAGCTATAGGTAATTAAATCGACAAAATAGTCCCCGTGTCCACCCGTAAGATAGAGGATCTGCTTAATGAAGGCCACAGCCGATTTACTCCTTTACAACGCCTTCTAACAAAATCCGGCAATCAAAAAAACTGGACGCAAGAATTGCGTGCTTTACTTGACGCCCCACTCAGCTTTGAAGTCGATGTGACCGACATTCGTGGCACCACAGCCCATGTCGTCTGCAAGAATGCAGCGGCAGCCACTCGGATACGGTTTTTAGCACCAGAACTCGTGCAACAACTCAACCAGCTAGCGGGATTCAGCCAGATTCAACGCCTCTCGATTCGAGTGGCAAACTACTAAGTGTTGATTATCGTGTTTTGATGCGAACAATTCTGCGAACGTTGGCGCAACTCTCGCCTAACGCTATGTCAGTCTAGAACCGCAAAGCGAATTAGGCGGTGGCGAGAACGGGTCGCGTGTAGGCGATCGGAACGTCGCTGGCTTCAACGAAACTGACGATCTCATATGCTTGAGGGTCGTCCAACAACTTGCGCAAAAGGACATTGTTCGGTCCATGACCCGACTTGTGGCCAACAAATTTGCCAATAACACTGTATCCAAGCAGGTAAAGGTCGCCGATAGCGTCAAGAATTTTGTGTTTTACAAATTCGTCTTCGAGTCGTAGGCCTTCTTCGTTCAGAATTCGGTAATCATCAACAACCACCGCATTATCTAAACTGCCGCCTTTGGCCAGATTCATGGCACGAAGTTTCTCGTAGTCGGCGAGAAAGCCAAACGTGCGCGCACGGCTCACTTCTTTTACGTAGCTTGTGGTCGAAAACTCCACCGTTGACGTGTGTTCGTGCTTCTTAAACACAGGATGGTCGTACTCGAGCGTGTAGCTCAATTGAAACCCGTCGTACGGGAGCAACGTAGCGCTTACGTCGCCTTTTTCGTAGGTTACCGGTTTGAGGATGCGCAGGAACTTTTTCTCTGCCTCCTGTTCGACAATGCCCGCCGACTGCAGCAAGAATACAAAAGGCGCAGCACTACCATCCATAATTGGTAACTCGCCGGCGCTCACTTCAACATAAAGGTTGTCCACCCCGAGGCCCGAGAGGGCCGACATCAAATGTTCAACCGTGGAAATCTCATGCGAACCGTTCTTTAGCGAGGTCGCCATAGTGGTATCACCCACGTTGCTCACATGCGCTTTGATTTCAATCTGTTCGTCGAGGTCGGTGCGTATAAACACGATCCCACAATCGGCAGGCGCCGGACGAAGCGTGACGAATACCTTTTCACCCGTATGCAGCCCAACCCCCGTCGCGCGAATGGTGTTGTTTATGGTTTTTTGTTTTAGAAAATCTGTCATTAGGCAGCCGCGATGGATCTTACAAAGAAGGCGCCCTCACCTCTACGAACTAGGTAACAGTTTTTTGTTTCATTTTGTTTCATTTTCGACGAAAATTTTGCACGAAACCGAAAAACAACAGGTTGTCGGACACACACGGATCGATGCATGACGTCGCAGGTAAACATGGGGACGGAGTAAAGGGTCAGAGTACTTTACTCCGTCCCCACATTTCCCGACCTCCGAAACCAAAACCCCAAAAGAAGAGCCTCCGCATACCTAGCTAGGGGAAGGAATATGATCGCGCGCGATCATATTCCAAAACCAAAACCCCTTTAGGGGTTTTGGTTAATCCGCCTGCCGCCGCAAAAACGCCGGTATATCCAAATACTCTAAGTCCTGTGAGTCTTGATCGTCCGCTAAGTTATCTCGCGGGGAAGGCTGGTTGCGCGCGTACGCAGGCCGGTCGAGCTTGTTGTAGTCAATCTCACCATCCAGTGCTTGCTTCGTAACAATGTTATCCACAACCACCTTCGGTAGATCCTGCTCGCCAAGACCGGTAGCAACGACAGTCACTTTGAGCTCGTCGCCCATACTTGCATCGATCACGGTGCCGACTACGACCGTCGCAGACGAAGATGCAAACCCGTCAATGATGCTGCCGACATCGGTAAATTCACCGATATTGAGGTCCGGACCGGCCGTCACGTTGACCAAAATGCCACGTGCGCCATGCAGGTCGACGTCCTCGAGCAATGGCGAACGAATGGCCGCTTCAGCAGCGTCGCGAGCTCGATTGTCCCCTGACGCCCGGCCAGTGCCCATCATGGCCATGCCCATCTCGGACATCACGGTTCGCACATCAGCGAAATCTACGTTGATCATTCCGGGCCGAATGATCAGATCTGCGATACCTTGAACTGCACCCAGTAAAACATCATTGGCCGCGCTAAATGCATCCAGCATGCTCGTCCGCTCGCCAAGAACAGCGAGAAGCTTCTCGTTCGGAATAGTAATCAGCGAGTCTACGTGTTGCGACAATTCGCGAATCCCAAGATCCGCTATATCCGTGCGTTTTTCGAAATTGAACGGCCGGGTTACCACCGCAACCGTCAGCATGTCCATGTCACGAGCCACCTCGGCAACGATTGGAGCAGCTCCAGTTCCGGTCCCACCGCCCATCCCAGCAGTGATGAAAACCATGTCGGCGCCCAGCAAAACCTCGGCAATTCGGTCACGGTCCTCCATAGCAGCCGCCCGACCTACTTGCGGATTCGTACCGGCACCCAACCCTTTAGTAATACCGCCGCCTATTTGCAAGGTCGTATGTGCATCCAGACTTGTTAGTGCCTGCGCGTCCGTGTTGGCTGCGATGAAATCGACGCCCTCAACGCTTTTGGACACCATATGTTGAACGGCGTTACCACCACCGCCCCCTACTCCGATGACCTTGATTATTGCGCTTTGTGTCGTACTGTCGACCAATTCAAACATTGTCTTCTCCTGCTAGAAGTTGTCATTCATCCAATTTTTTAACCTTGCATACGCCCCGCCCGTGCGCGTGCCCCGAACGCCTGGCATTTCTTTTTCACGCTCCAATCCGTACTGCAACAAGCCAACTCCCGTTGCATAAACCGGGTTGCGAACTATCTCTTTCAACCCGGCTACATTTCGCGGCGACCCCAAACTGACTGGCATATGGAAAACCTCTTCCGCTAAGTCGATCACGCCCTCCATCTTCGCAGCCCCACCGGTAAGAACGATTCCTGAGGCGATCAAGTCCTCAAAACCACTGCGTCTAAGCTCCGATTGGATTAGGGTGAATAGCTCGTCGTAGCGTGGCTCCACCACTTCCGCCAGCGCTTGGCGAGACAACTCACGGGTCGGTTTGTCACCGACGCCTGGCACATTGATCACCTCATTTGCGGTGGCCAGCTGGGTCAATGCGCACGCATACCTGATCTTTAGATCCTCGGCGTTTTGCGTGGGTGTGCGTAGCGCCATAGCAATATCGTTAGTCACCTGGTCCCCCGCAATGGGGATTACGGCGGTGTGCCGAATTGCGCCATCAGTAAACACCGCGATATCGGTAGTGCCTCCGCCAATGTCCACAAGACAGACGCCCAAATCGCGTTCGTCATCCGTGAGCACGGAGTAGCTTGACGCGAGCTGTTCTAAAATGACGTCATTAACATGCAATCCGCAACGCTCGATACACTTTTCAATGTTTTGTGCGGCGTTGACCGCACAAGTGACCATGTGCACCTTTGCCTCGAGACGTACGCCTGACATCCCTAGAGGTTCTTTAATCCCTTCCTGGTTATCTATGACGTACTCTTGGGGCAATACGTGGAGTATTTTTTGGTCGGCTGGAAAAACCATTGCCTGCGCGGCATCGATCACGCGTTCGATGTCTTGTGGGTATACCTCGCGATCGCGAATCGCAACAATCCCATGCGAATTAAGACTACGAATATGACTTCCTGCGATGCCTGCATAGACATTGTCGATAGCACATCCGGCCATCAACTCAGCCTCTTCCACGGCGCTTTGAATGGACTGCATTGTCGACTCGATGTTAACGACCACCCCCTTCTTCAATCCGCGCGAGCGATGCGTGCCGATACCGATGATTTCGAGCTCGCCCGCGTCCGAGACTTCGGCGACAACCGCAGCCACCTTATTCGTGCCGATGTCCAGACCAACTATCTTTGGTAGCTCGGGTTCCGCGGGCATCAATTATCATCCGTTAGTGGAATAGACGAGCCAATGCTGGCGGTAAGAATGCCCATGTCGCTAAATCTGACCGCAACCCCGCTGTGGTATCTCGCATCGATGTATTCGGCATGACGTTCGCCGTCGCGTAGCACGCTGCGATAAGCAAAAAGCAGGCGATGCATTCGCTCGCTCAACTGATCCGAACCAAGCGACACTTTTAGACCGGTCCCCAAAACCAGCTGCCATTCACCCAGGCCATCCTCATGGAGCTCGCGGATGACAAAACCTTCACGAGACACGATCTGATCAAGCAGCCTAAACACCTCCATGGCTTGCGCGGCAGTACTGATGCGAATATCAAATACTGGCAATTCACCGTGTACATCCGGCAACTCAAGATCTTTGCCATCTGCCGACAAATACCCACCATCCAAACGTCGCGCCACCGGTTGCACTTTGCTTACCGCCACCACGAGCCTATCGGGCCACTCACGACGTACCGCAACGTTATGCGCCCACCCTAGGGATTGAAGCACACGCTGAATTGCTTCCAAATCAACATTCAAAACACCGACGACATCTTGGGCGGCCAACAGATCAGAAATAGTCGCTCTCTCCAACGGCGTCAACTCACCGTTAATCGTGAGAGTGCTAACAGGATAGTTGAGGGTCTGCCATCCGACGGCCACACCACCTAACAATACGCAAACAACGAAAACAATCATCAGGCGGTTAATCAAGTTCACCCCGCAGACTCTTGGAGATCATGCTGACGTTGCCCGCCCCTTGCACCATGAGGACATCACCCGCCATTGCAAATTGCCCTACGAGGTCGAGTGCTTCCTGCGGGTCTTCGGCAAATACGGGACTCAGTTGGCCGCGCTGACGGATTGCCTGGCTCAAAGTTTTGCTATCCGCCCCGGCGATGGCTTCTTCCCCAGCTGAATACACATCCAGCAGCATGAGCGCATCGACACTCGACAGAACGCGCACGAAATCCTCAAACAGATCTCGCGTACGCGTATAGCGGTGAGGTTGATAGATCATCGCAAGCCGTCGATCAGGCCAAACGCTACGCGCGGTGTCTATCACGGCAGCCACCTCCGTCGGGTGGTGCCCATAGTCGTCAACAAGGGTTATATCTTGGTCCGTAACTTCTTGCGTCACTTGGAAACGTCGGTCGACTCCTGCAAAACCATCTAAGCCACGAACGATCGCCTCGTCTGCTATGCCTTCATCACTTGCTACCGCCACCGCCGCGAGTGCATTGGATACGTTGTGTCGGCCCGGGATTGCGAGATTGAGGTGCAACTTTGCGCCAAGATCGCCCCGTTCAACGTCAAACTGCCAACGCTGGCCGGAAGCACGGACGTTGGTCGCCCGAATATCGGCATCTTCACCGAAGCCATACGTCAAGAGCGGCCGAGCGAGATCATCTGCGATATCGAGGACATTTTGGTCGTCCACACACAATGCCACACTCCCGTAGAACGGCAGCCGATGCGCAAACTCGACAAAAGTCTGTTTCAACCGATTGAAGTCGTTGCCATACGTGGCCATGTGGTCTCTATCGATGTTGGTGATGACTGCCGACATCGGCTGCAAATGCAGAAACGATGCGTCACTTTCATCTGCCTCTGCGATTAAATAGCGACCCGCACCCAACTCGGCATTGGTCCCGGCGCTATTTAGAAGACCGCCAATAACAAACGTCGGCGATAAGCCAGCGCATTGAAAGATCTCGGTGATCAGGCTAGTCGTTGTCGTTTTGCCATGTGTCCCGGCAACCGCTATCCCGTGGCGGTAGCGCATTAATTCGCCGAGCATTTCGGCACGTGCTACAACTGGCGTCCGGCTCGCTCGAGCGCCTACCAACTCTGGGTTGTCCTCGGCAATTGCGCTAGACACCACGATCACGTCGGCGCCTTCAACCCATTTCGCATCATGGCCGATGCCAATGACAGCACCTCGGTCAACCAAGCGGGTGGTCGTAGCAGACGCCTGCATATCCGACCCCGTCACTTGATAACCTTGATTCAATAGCACTTCAGCGATGCCGCACATGCCCGCACCACCGATGCCTACAAAGTGAATCGCACGGATACGGCCCATTTCGGGAACTTGGTAGATGGGTGAATCAGCCATCGCGCGAGGCTTCCAGCACTGAGCGCATGACAAAACCGAACATGGCGCACGATACAATCAAGCTGTTGCCGCCATAACTGACAAAAGGCAGCGTGAGTCCTTTGGTGGGAAGGACACCGGTGTTCACACCTAGATTTACGAGGAACTGGAAACCGATGATCAAGCCCGTGAAGTAGCACCCAAAACCCGCAAATGTGGCACCTTCGTTGAGCAGCCGTTTTGCGAGCCGGAACAGGGTGACTACAAAGAATAGAAACGCGGCCGCAACAGCCATGGTGCCCACTATGCCGAGTTCTTCTGCTATTACGGCAAAAATGAAATCGTTATGCGCTTCCGGCAGATACAGGTGTTTTTGAATACTTTCGCCAAGCCCCAATCCAAACCATTCGCCACGACCAAAGGCAATCAATGCCTGAGTGAGTTGGTATCCGCTGTCGTACGCCTTGGGCCACGGGTCGAGAAACGTTATCAGACGTTCAAGCCGATAGGGTTCAAACCAGATCAAACCCCCGAGTGCGGCACCGCCTAAAAGCAAGCACGTCAAAAAATACAGAAGCCGCGCGCCCGCCAAAAAGAGCAGCACCACGGTCGCACCGACGATGACTACAGCAGACCCCAGGTCCGGTTGCGCAATCAATAGAGCGCAAACCCCGACCACCATCGACAACGGGACTAGGATTCGATGCGGCTCGGTTTGCAATCGCGCGTGGTAGCGGCGCAGAAAGCCAGCGAGGTAGATCATCAAACAAAACTTTGCGACCTCGGACGGCTGTATCGAAAAACTACCGAAATTGATCCAACGCGTCGCACCGTTCACCTCATGGCCGATGAAAAGCACCAACACCGCCAGGAGCACGCTAGCGACCCACGCAACAAGATACAGCTTGTCCCAAACGACCAGCGGGAGGGCATAAACCAATGCGAATGCGACTAAAGCCAGGCTCAAGAAAACCAGATGTTTCGACAAGTACGCGCCCTCGAGGGCGACAGACGCCGATGCAACCATGATCAAGCCGAACACCAACAGGCCCAACCAGGTCACAAGTAACCCAGACGCGTTCTCGGTATACGTTGCGACGCCAGCCGTCATGCGGCGCCTCCGACAAGTTTCACGACTGCCTGTTCGAACTGCTCGCCACGCTGCATGAAGTTATCGAACATATCGAGGCTAGCGCACGCGGGCGACAACAACACGATGTCGCCAGAGCTGCTACTTTGCGCGGCATGGGCAACCGCCTCTGCTATGCTTTGACTCGGCGTTGTTGCGATGCCCTCTCGTTGTGCAACATCCGCCAATTGCGGGCCATCGATCCCGAGCGTAACCAAGTGCTTCACACGTTTGCGCATGACTGCACCGAGCGGACCTAGATCTACGCCCTTCGCATCGCCTCCTGCAATCAAGATCACCTTGGATGAAGTGGGTTGCCCTTCCAATGCCGCGATGGTCGAGCCTAGATTGGTGGCTTTGGAATCATTGATGAAGGTGACGTGGTTGTATTCAAGAATCACCTCGAAGCGGTGCCGCAAGCCCTTGAACGAAGCCAATGTTGGAATCGCCAGCAACGGATCACACACCTCGGACACGAGCGCCAGCGCGGCCATGACGTTCAGTTCATTGTGGAGCCCCGCCAGCGGTAGCTCCGCACAAGCCACAATGGCACGCCCACCTTGGGCCAACCAGCGGACCGAGCCTTGCATCATAACGCCCCAATCCTTCGCATTGTGGGGTGCAGCCGTCCCAAAACTAATAGACCGTCCACTGGACGCCGGTTTAGTTCTTACGTCATCGCGATTAAAAACAAGTAACTCGGCGTTACGGAAAATGCGGTGTTTGCTCCCAATGTATGCGTCGAGGTCTTTGTGGTGATCAAGATGGTCTTCGCTCACATTGAGAATTACCGCGGAGCGCAAACCTAACCGATGACTCCGTTCCAACTGAAAGCTCGACAGCTCCAACGCATAGTTCTCTGTGGGTTCCTCTAGGAGATCGAGGGCCGCTTTGCCTAGGTTGCCACCCGCCGAACACGGCATCCCAATCCCATTCAGAATGTGAGCCACCAGTGCTGTTACCGTACTCTTACCATTCGTACCCGTTATGCCAAACACCGGCGCGGTGACCTCGTTGGAAAAAAGATCGATATCGCTCACGAGTTCAACATCGGACAAAGCTGCCTGACGAACCAAGCACGTGTCCAATGGCAGGCCTGGGCTAACAACGAGCATGTCGATCGACTCATGCGGCAGTGCATGCGCATCCCAATAGAACGTAGCCCCCTCGACCGCTGGCGCGTCAGCAGGTTGTGGTCGAGTGTCGATCACGATTGGGCTGATACCTTTACTGACAAGATAACGAACAACGGAACGGCCGGTTACGCCATAGCCGAGAACTGCAATCCTGTCAGTCTGACTTATGCTCAACGTCACCTCAGTTTCAACGTGGACAGACCAATGGCTACGAGTACCAATGTGACGATCCAAAACCGCACGATTACCTTGGGTTCCGGCCAACCCTTCAACTCGAAATGATGATGGATCGGTGCCATGCGAAAAATGCGCTTACCCGTCAGGCGAAACGACACTACCTGGATGATGACGCTCGCGGTTTCCAGCACGAACAGCCCACCCATAATGAGCAGCACAAACTCGTGACGCACGATAATCGCAACAACGCCCAGAGCTGCGCCCAAAGCGAGTGCGCCTACATCGCCCATGAATACCTGTGCCGGATAGGTGTTGAACCACAAAAATCCCAAACCGGCGCCTATGAGAGCACCACAAAAAACCGCGAGTTCCCCCGCACCCGGAATGTAGGGAATTTGCAGATAGGTTGAAAAAGAGACGTTGCCTGATACATAGGCGATCAAACCCAGCGCAGCGCCCACCATAACGGCTGGCAGAATCGCCAGCCCATCCAACCCGTCAGTAAAATTCACAGCATTGCTCATACCGACGATCATCAGATAGCTCAATGCGATGAACCCCATCCCCAACGGAATCGCGACACTTTTGAAAAATGGCACGATCAGATCGGTCTCGGCTGGGATCTGTGCTGCGTTGTAGAGAACGACAGCGGCCACAAGCCCGACGACCGATTGCCAAAAAAACTTCCATCTTGCGACCAGCCCAGCGCTGTTTTTACGAACGACTTTCAAATAGTCGTCGACCCACCCGATGACGCCAAAAGCCATCGTCACGCTAAGCACGATCCACACATTTCGATTGGTGAGGTCGCCCCACAACAATGTAGTGATAAGAATTACGATGAGAATGAGGACGCCACCCATCGTCGGCGTCCCAGCCTTACTAAGATGCGACTCCGGCCCATTAGGGCGAACCGTTTGTCCTATCTGTAAGTGGGCGAGCTTTTCGATAACCAACGGCCCGATTAACAACGAAGTAAACAGCGCAGTCATGACGCTAACCATCGTGCGAAAGGTCAAATACTGAAAAACAGCAAACCCACGTACGTACTCAGACAGGAGATCTGTTAACCAAAGAAGCATTAAGCGATACCCTCAAGGACATTGGTGGCGACTTGCGCGTCATTGAAGTCGTGCTTAACGCCGTCGACCTCTTGGTATTCTTCGTGCCCCTTGCCCGCAATCAGGACCAGATCGCCGGGCTCTGCTTCGTGTAGTGCACGACAAATGGCTTCGCCTCGGTCCACGCACTCGTACGCAAATGGCGCGAACTTCCTTTCGATACCGACTCGCATGTCTTGAATGATTACCTCGGGGTCTTCACTGCGGGGATTGTCTGATGTGAGCCACACGCAATCGCTATTGGCTACCGCAGCGTGTGCCATCAATCCGCGCTTGCCTTTGTCGCGATCGCCGCCGCAACCCACAACACACACAAGCTTGCCCTGGCAGCATCTGCGCATCGCTTGCAACACCTTCTCCAACGCGTCAGGTGTATGCGCGTAGTCGACCACCACTGTTGGCTTTCTTGCAGACCGCGTGCCAACCACTTGTAGGCGCCCAGGCACAGCACGCAGTTCAGGTAACAACGCACAGGCTT
>Ga0209403_10004575_pt1 | contig 14962 bp, 27 predicted proteins | sample ArcticOcean_MG_C_8_FD_187440 | JGI IMG/M metagenome (GOLD analysis project Ga0209403, IMG submission 187440) | Marine microbial communities from western Arctic Ocean - ArcticOcean_MG_CB11_86 (SPAdes) (version 2) | ecosystem: Environmental > Aquatic > Marine > Oceanic | place: Arctic Ocean... | reverse complement strand
CGTATCTCGTTGAGGCTCTTTCTGCCGAAGTTGCGCGTCTTGAGCATCTCTCCCTCGGTCTTCTGGACAAGTTCGGCCAGCGAGTGAATGCGCGCGTTTTTCAAGCAGTTGTAGCTTCGAACTGAGAGCTCCATCTCTTCAACGCTACGGCTGAGATTTTCAATAAGCTTCTGGCGTCCCTCGTCCACCTCGGGCGCGGCCACCAATACTTCCTCTTCTTCGAAATTAATGAATATCCTAAGATTATCATTCAGGATTTTTGCCGCATGCGCCACCGCGTCATCCGGCGCAATCGTACCGTTCGTTTCAACTTCCAGCACCAGCTTATCGTAATCGGTCACTTCGCCGACGCGGGTCTTTTCAACCCGAAACGAACAACGCCTAACGGGCGAGAACACCGAATCCATGGGAATGTACATCGGCCCCAGATCCATCTCCTCAGCATTACGCTCGGCGGGAACATAACCCCGGCCAATCCTGGCGATAAGCTCGATGTCAACGTTCGACTCTTTGTTCATCGTGGCGATGTGATGTTCAGGATTGAGAACCTTAACACCGTTGGGACAAACCAGATCACCCGCCGTCAACTCTCCGGCGGTTCCACTGTTCCGGAAGGTGACGCGAACCGGCTGGTCCGAGTCCATTTTGATCACCACTTCCTTGAGGTTCAGAATCACATCCGTCACGTCCTCCATAACGCCTGGGATGGTGGAGAACTCGTGAAACACGCCTTCAATCCGGACCGCGCAAAATGCCGCGCCCTTTAACGATGATATAACCACACGTCGAAGTGAGTTCCCTAGAGTAGTGCCATAGCCGCGCTCAAGCGGCTCCGCGATAAAACGTCCAAAATTCCCTGTCTGTCCTTCTTTTTCAGATTCAAGACCAGCAGGCTTTACTAATTCCGCGTACAAAGACATGGAAATTGCCCCTCCATTGGGCTACTTCGCTACCAAGGCATCCGCTATGGCGTACCCTGCTGCGCGAGTTATTTGGAGTAAAGCTCGACTATCTGTTGAGCATCAATATTAGTCTGGATGTCGGCCTCGGTGGGCATCTCGGCAATCCTCGTCTGAAGGTCCGCCAAATCCACATCCAGCCATTCCGGTATTCCTCGAGCTTTTCCCTTTTCCGCGCTCTGAATAATATTTTCCCTCTTCTTGCTCTTCTTTTTAATCTCGATGACATCGCCCTTGCTTACTGAAAAGGAAGGCCGATTCACTTTGGCACCGTTCACCGTTACATGGTTGTGGACAACCATCTGCCGGGCCTGAGCCCTTGAGTCGGCAAAACTCGACCGAAATACCACGTTGTCCAGACGAAGCTCCAGAAGGCGGAAGAGATTATCACCCTTGACGCCCTTCTTACGAGCCGCCTCACCATAGTAGATACGGAACTGTTTTTCGAGGACGCCGTACATCCAGCGTGCCTTCTGTTTTTCACGGAGCTGGGTCCCGTACTCGCTGACCTTTCCCCGCATTTGCAGCGCGCCATGCTGTCCCGGCGGGAAGCTGCGCTTGTCAAACGAGCATTTATCGCCAACGCAACGATCTCCCTTCAAGAAAAGCTTCATCCCTGCACGGCGGCAGAGGCGGCATACGGAATCTTTATATCGAGCCAAACCTGCTTACCCCCTTATTAGAATTGCACCCTAGACCCGGCGCCGCTTGCGCGGACGGCACCCATTGTGCGGAATCGGTGTCACGTCTCGGATTAACGAAATTTCCATACCAGAGGCCGCCATTGCGCGAATTGCAGATTCCCTGCCTCCACCCGGGCCGGTCACGAAGACATCAACGGACGTTACGCCCATATCCTGTGCCTTCTTCACAACGGAGGCCGCCGCCGTCTGAGCGGCGAACGGCGTCCCCTTCCGGGAGCCTTTAAAACCTTCTCCGCCCGAGGAGGCCCAGCAAACCACGTTCCCCGCAGTATCGGAAATTGAAATCATTGTGTTGTTAAAGGTCGCCTTAATATGAGCATAGCCCTTGCCAATTGATCTCCGCTCACGTTTTCGCTTTCCGCCGGTCCGCCGTTTTCCGCCTTGCGCCAAAACTTATCCTCCTATTCCATCAACTTCGAAGATTTACTTGCTCTTCTTGCCGCCCACCGTACGCTTCGGCCCTTTTCGCGTGCGCGCGTTGGTGCGGGTGCGTTGCCCGCGGACGGGAAGCCCTCGCCGGTGTCGAAGACCCCGGTAGGCGCCGATATCCATCAACCGTTTGATATTCATCGTCACACTGCTTCTAAGATCACCCTCTACAGCATAGGATCTGTCGATAATTTCGCGGAGGGATTGTACCTCCTGCTCGGTCAGATCCTTGACCTTGACTATGCCATTAATCTTTGCCTCGCTGGTAATTTTCTTTGCCGTCGAGTGCCCAATTCCGTAAACATAGGTCAATGCGATTGCTACATTCTTCTCATTGGGGATATCAACTCCTGCTATACGTGCCATTAGCTCCCTTCCTCCAAGCGGCCTTCGGGCGCTAGCCCTGACGCTGCTTATGCTTGGGGTTGGTACAAATGACCCGCACAACCCCTTTGCGCCGGATCACTTTACATTTGTCACACATCGGCTTGACCGAGCTCCTTACTTTCATGGAGAAGGCCCACCTTTCTCTATTTGTACCGACTCGTGATGCGTCCACGAGTCAGGTCGTACGGAGATAATTCCACCTTCACACTGTCGCCGGGCAGGATTCTGATAAAATGCTTTCGCATCCTGCCCGATATATGCGCCAAAACATTGTGGCCACCCTCAATGTCCACCCGGAACATCGCGTTTGGCAGCGTCTCGACGATCACGCCGTCAACTTCTATGGAATCTTCCTTTGCCGGACGCTCTTCCCGCTCGCTAAGTGCCTTCCGCTTCTTTCTTTTTCTGGTGCCACCCGGGCGAGGTCTCCTCATGCAGCCACACTCAGGATTAAGGGGCCATTTTCGGATATCGCTATGGAGTGTTCAAAATGCGCCGAGAGTTTCCCGTCGGCTGTCACGACAGTCCATGCATCTTCTAAAACTTTCACATCGGGCCCTCCGATATTTAACATCGGCTCGATAGCCAACACCATTCCGGTTTTGAGCTCGGGCCCTGTTCCTGGCTCTCCAAAATTAGGAACCTGGGGCTCCTCATGTAGGCTGGTGCCAACACCATGTCCTACATAAACCCTTACCACCGAATAACCAGCCGATTCGGCGTGAACCTGAATCGCGTTAGATATGTCGAAAAGACGGTTCCCGGCGAAGGCCTTTTCTATACCCTTCCTAAGGGATTCCTCGCAAAACTTAAGGAGCCGTTTAGCCTCATCGCTCACATGTCCCACTGGAATTGTCATGGCATGGTCTCCAATATAGCCATCAAGCTTGACACCGATGTCTATGCTGACGATATCCCCGTCTTTAAGCTTGAGATTGTTGGGGACTCCATGCACGACCTGCTCATTCACCGAAGTACACAGCGTGTGTTTGAAGCCCTTATACCCCTTAAAAACCGGGGTGGCTCCCATTTCTAGTACCATCTTTTCCGCCATTGCATCGAGCTCAAGTGTCGTCGCGCCCGGTTGAACAGCTTCCCTTAGGCGTTCCATGATGATCGCCACTATCCGGTTACTGGCCTGGAGTTTCTTAATCTCTTTGGGAGATCGAAGAACGATCATTGCGAAATTACCCCCGATATTCCGTTCTCTATTCTGTCAAAAACTTCATCCGCCTCGCCCATCCCATCGATTTCGACAAGTTTATTCTGCTTACAGTAGTACTCAATTAGCGGGGCCGTATGCTCCATGTACACGTTTATCCGTTGCTCTATTGTGCTTCTCTGATCGTCCTCGCGCTGATAAAGTGCTCCCGAGCATGACGGGCAAATGGATATATCCTGCTTCGGGTAGACGGCGCCGCATTCCCGGCAAGTAAGCCTCTCGGAGAGGCGCTCAATGACCTCCCCGGTCGGAACATTGAGATACACCGTGACATCCACACTTTCGGGCATTACAAGCTCCAGCGCTTCGGCCTGCTCAAGCGTCCTCGGAAATCCATCGAGAATGAATCCATCCCCGCAGTCTTCCTGGGCGATCCTTTCCTCGATGATCGAAATAATTAATTCATCGGGTACAAGCTTTCCATCCCTGATAATCGACTGAACCTCCTTGCCGAGCGCCGTTCCGTCCCACACTGACTTTCGGAGCATATTGCCCGTCGAAATTTGTGGAATCATTAGGGACTTACTCAACTGAATCCCCTGTGTGCCTTTTCCCGCGCCCGGAGGACCCAGCAGTACGATTTTCATTACACCGCCCTCCGCCGGGCCTTGCTCTTGCGAAGGAAACCTTCGTAATTGCGCATCACGAGATGACTCTCTATTTGGCGCTGCGTATCAACAGCCACGCCGACGACGATGAGCAACGCCGTTCCCCCGAAGAAGAATGGAACATTGAACCACTGAATCAAATACGTTGGTAAAATAACTATCACGCTCAGATACACCGCGCCCAGGAACGTCAACCGGGTCAGTGTTCGATCAATAAAATCAGCGGTCGGCCTACCCGGGCGCCGCCCCGGTATGAAACCACCGTATTTCCTTAAATTGTCAGCCACATCCACCGGATTGAAAATAATAGACGTGTAAAAATAGGCGAAGAAAAATATTAAGGCGATAGTCAAAATCACATAGAGCGCACTGCCTGGCGTCAGCATTTGGCTGAAGTTATTCATCCACGGCACGTTCGAGAACTGCGCGATTGTAGCCGGAAACAGAATTAGAGAACTAGCGAAAATCGGGGGAATAACGCCCGAGGTGTTCACCTTCAAGGGAAGGTGCGTCTCCTGGCCACCCGCCATTTTTCGGCCCACCATACGTTTTGCGTACTGTACCTTGATGCGGCGCTGGCTCGTCTCGAACCAGACCACCAGGCCTACCACCGCCAGCATCGCAATCATGAGTAAAATCATGACAAACGGCAAAATTTCGCCGGTGCTCATCAGCCGCATCGAGTTGATAATCGCGCTGGGCAGCCCAGACACAATGCCTGCGAAGATGATCAGCGAGATGCCGTTGCCGATTCCCCGCTCGGTAATCTGCTCGCCGAGCCACATGATGAACGATGTTCCGGCAACTAGCGTGAGCACCGTCATCAGACGAAAACTCCATCCTGGATCGGGCACTACGAGCGCCCCGGTCGGGGCCTGCATCTGCTCGATGCCCGCTGCTATTCCGAATCCTTGAATCGTCGAGAGAAACACCGTCCCGTAGCGGGTGTATTGGTTGATTTTCTTGCGTCCGGCCTCGCCCTCTTTCTTGAGCCGATCAAGATGGGGAATTGTCACTGTCAGTAGCTCAAGAATAATGGAAGCACTGATGTAGGGCATGATTCCCAGCGCGAAAATTGTCACTTGGCTGAGCGCGCCGCCTGTGAACAAGTCAAAAAACTGCATGATTGTGCTGCCGCCGCCACGTAGCTCAGCAAAAAAAGCGGCCAGCGCTACTGTGTCGATCCCCGGGGTAGGCACATGGATCCCTATCCGGAAGACAGCCAGCAACGCGAGCGTGAAGAGAATCCGTTTCTTCAGCTCGGGTACCTGGAATATGTTACCGACTCCGCCTTCTCTCACTTGCCGGTGCCCTTCTGCTCGCCCATGAGGGGAACAATCTCAACCTTGCCGCCAGCCGCTTCGACCTTCCGGCGGGCCGACTCGCTGCAACCCTGGACCCTGACGGTTAGGGCGTGGTCAATCAAGCCCGAACCTAGCAGCCTGACGCCGCTGCCTCCAAGTTTGCGGACAATCCGCGCGGCCTCCAACTCGTAAGCGTCCACCACAGTCCCTGCATCGAACTGCTCAAGTTTGCCGACGTTCACCTCCGAGTACTCTTTTTTAAAGATATTGTGGAAACCTCGCTTCGGAAGGCGCCGCTGGAGGGGCATCTGCCCGCCCTCAAATCCCGTCTTTCTTGAATAGCCCGAGCGTGACTTCTGGCCCTTCTGGCCCTTGCCAGAGGTCTTGCCGTGCCCGGAGCCAGTTCCCCGGCCAATGCGCACACGCTTGCGCACCGAACCCGGTGTAGCCCTCAGATCACCTAGCTTCGTATAATCGTTTTCAGGAGCCAATTCCTACCATCCTCCGGTAATACCGACCCTGTCCGAGGTTAAACTTCTTCAACCTCAACAAGGTGCTTCACCTTGAAAATCATCCCCCTAATTGAGGGACAATCTGTTCGTAACGTAGTTGAGTTCATCTTTCTCAGCCCGAGGCCACGCAATACTTCGCGAACCTTCTTGTTATAGCCAATCGGGCTCTTTCGGAGTGTCACTCTTACTTGTTCAGCCACGATTCCACTTCTCCCATTACGCCTCGGTCGGCGCCTTCACGGCGGCTGGCTCTGGCTCGGTGGCGGACACTGGTATCCCGCGTAACGCCATGACCTGCTTCAATGTCCGGAGGGATTTGAGTCCCTCAAGTGTCGCCTTGGCCGCATTGTGTGGATTTCTCGTCCCAATGCATTTAGTCAGGATGTCGCGTACACCGGCCACATCTAAGACCGCCCGGACAGGCCCGCCCGCTATGACACCAGTCCCACGGGATGCCGGTTTGAGAAACACGCGGCCCGCGCCGAAGTGTCCAAGAACCTCATGCGGGATGGTCTCGCCATCGAGTGACACATCGACCATCGCCCTGCGCGCCGCCTCGACACCTTTCCGGATAGCCTCAGGCACCTCGTTCGCCTTCCCCAGACCGATTCCAACTTTTCCCTTGCGATCACCAACGGCTATAAGCGCGCTAAAACTGAAGCGCCTGCCGCCTTTGACCACTTTCGCGACCCTGTTGATGTAAATAACGCGATCTACAATATCGTGGTCATCGCCGGAGCTATTATCTTTTCTATTTTTCCGGCCTCTTCTTTCGGGTTCCTGAGCCATCAGAATTTTACTCCCACTTCGCGAACCGCATCCGCCAGGGCTTTCACCCGGCCGTGATAGAGATAACCATTTCGGTCAAATACAACTTGCTCGACACCCTTCGCCTTGGCCCGGTTGCCGAGTAACGTCCCGACTAACACAGCACCATCAATTGTGCCGCCTTTTGACTTATCCGATGATGAAGTAAATTCCTTCTCCTGAGAGGAAGCCGCCGCCATGGTCGCCCCGTCTATATCGTTGATAATTTGGGCGTAAATGTGCTTGCTGCTTCGGAATACGGACAGACGAGGCCGCTCCTGAACGCCCCTCAACTTTTTGCGAACCCTTCTCTTTCTACCGAGCCAGGATTCCTTCTTGGTTCTCTTAGGCACATTCACCGCCTTTCGGGCTAAACACCGGCTTTGCCCACCTTACGCCGCACAACTTCTCCCGTGTAGCGAATACCCTTTCCCTTGTATGGCTCAGGGGGCTTCACACGCCGAATTTCCGCTGCGACAAATCCAACAACTTCCTTGTCGATCCCCTTCACCTTGATAGCGTTTCTTTGCCGGTCGCTCTGAATTTCGAATTCGATTCCATCGATAGCCTCGATCTTCACGGGATGGGAATACCCTACGTTGAGGACTAAGCCCTTTCCGGCGGCCTCGACCCGGAATCCCAGCCCGATAATCTCAAGCTCCTTCTCGTAGCCTTTCGTCACCCCCTCGACCATGTTGGCGATCAGGGATCTCGTCAACCCATGCAGAGATTTATTCTGCCGTGACTCACTCGGCCGGGTGACGTTAATCACGCTGTCAGTGATTTCGATGTTCGGATTTGGATGCAACTCACGGTATAGGATCCCCTTGGGGCCCTTCACGGTGATGTTCAAGCCATCGAGCTTGACCTCCACCCCCTGGGGGATGGGGATCGGCATTCTCCCTATACGCGACATCTAAAACCTCACCAAACTTCGCAAACGAATTCGCCACCAACGCCCGCTTGGCGGGCCTCTTCGTCGGTCATCAAACCCTTGGAGGTGGAAATAACGGCCACACCCAAGCCACTGAGTACTTTGGGCACATCTTCCTTGCCAACATAGACCCGGCGTCCGGGCTTGCTGATGCGCTTAAGGCCGGTCAACACCTGCCGGGCGTTCTCGGTGAACTCAACCGAGATATTATCGCGGCCCATATGGCCAGGAACCATCTCATAGCTCTTGATAAAACCCTGAGAGCGAAGAAGCCCGGCAATCTGTTTTTTCATGTTGCTCCCCGGTATCTCTACCTTCGGATGCCCTGCCTGAAGGCCATTTCGAATACGGGTGAGCATATCGGCGATAGGGTCGGTCATACTCATTAGTTCGTTTCTCCATCTACCAACTTGACTTCATTACCCCGGGAATCTCGCCCCTCAGGGCAAGCTCGCGGAAGCAGATCCGGCACAACTTATAGCGGCGCAAAAATCCTCGGGGGCGGCCGCAACGCAGACACCGGTTATACCCCCGTACTGCGAATTTCGGCGTTTTCTTCTGTTTCGCTACCAAACACTTCTTCGCCACGTTCTCTCCTACTAAGGCTGTCTGAAAGGAACGCCCAAGAGACTGAGCAGTGCCCTGCCCTCTTCATCCGTTTTTGCCGAGGTGTTGATAACAACTCCCAACCCTCGCGAGTGATCAATCTTGTCTATATCAATTTCGGGGAAAATCAACTGATCCTTAATACCGAGACTATAGTTTCCTCGCCCGTCAAAAGACTTGGGGCTTACTCCCCGAAAATCCCGAACGCGGGGAAGAGCAACGTTCACCAAGCGGCTGTAAAAATCCCACATCCGCGCATTTCGGAGTGTAACCATCGCGCCAATCGACATCCCCTCGCGCAACTTGAAGTTGGCGATGGACTTCTTTGCTTTTGTGACCACGGGTTTTTGGGCCGCGATGATCGTAAGCTGCTCCACGCCCTGCTCAAGGGCGGCTGCGGTCGCTACCGCCTCACCCAACCCCATGTTCAGGGTAATCTTGACGAGCCCTGGCACTTGCATCAGGTTGGTATAGCCGAACTCTTTTTGCAGTTCAGGAACCACCTGCTCTCGATATTTTCGAAGCATTTCTGGTACGTAAGCCATTATTTCTCGTCCTTATACCGTATCGAGCAGCTCGCCGCTGCGCTGTGTTACACGAACCCGGGTTCCGTCCTCGAGACGCTTTCTGGAAACCCTGGTGGGCTTCCCGGATTTCGGATCAACCGGCATCACATTGCTGATATGTAGCTTTCCTTCTCGCTCGATGATGCCGCCCTGCTGATTATCCTGGGTCGGCTTCGTGTGTCTCTTGATCATATTGATCTTTTCTACGATGACGCGGTTCTGCGTTTTGAGAACGTGAAGCACCTTTCCGCGCTTCCCCTTCTCCCGTCCAGTAACCACCTCGACGGTATCGCCTTTTTTCACATGTGTCTTACTGTGCTTTCCCATCAAACCGACCTCAAAGAACTTCGGGCGCCAGGGACACGATGCGCATGAAGCGCTTGCGCCTAAGCTCCCGGGACACGGGCCCAAATATACGGGTTCCGACTGGTTCACGCGCATCATTGATAAGCACAACCGCGTTATCGTCGAACCGGATGTATGTTCCGTCCTCACGACCGGTTTCCTTTGTCGTCCGCACGACAACAGCCCGGCGGACTTCACCCTTTTTCACCTGGCTATTAGGAACCGCCTCTTTTACCGAAATGACGATGATGTCACCGACGCGGGCATAGCGCTTGCGTGTTCCGCCAAGTACTTTAATGCACTGGGCGCGCTTGGCTCCCGAATTGTCCGCTACACTACAATTGGTCTGCATCTGGATCACGGCTAATACCCTCTTCTCGGCGCTCTAAACTGCGCGCCTAATTACTTCCAGCAGACGCCACCGTTTTCTTTTGCTCATGGGGCGCGTTTCGATAATCCGTACCTGATCGCCTTGCTTTAGTATATTTTCTCCGTCATGGACCACATATTTCTTACTTCTACGCACCACCCGCTTGAAGGTGGCGTGCTGAAAAGTACGGACAACTTCGACCGTCACGGTCTTGTCCATCTTGTCGCTTATGACAACACCGTTCCGCATTTTGCGGCGGCCGCGCTCTTCGGCCATTCTCTAGCTCTCCTTCGAAACGGGCCCAGATTCCTGGACCTGCCTCTCGGTTTTCGAATGGGAGACTCTTGCCAGATCTCGCCGCACGGTGAGAATGCGCGCCGTGTTATCGAGCTGACCCGATGCCTTCCTAAATTTGAGGTTAAAGAGTTCGGTTCTTAGCCCGTGTTCCTTCTCTTCGAGCTCTGAATCCTCTAACTCCCTGACTTCTAACATTTTCATGCTGTAGTTCCTTCAGATACCGTTGTCACAAAACGTGTCTTACATGGAAGCTTCCGGCTGGCTAGCCTGAGCGCTTCCTTGGCCACGTCATGAGGAACACCATCGAGCTCGTAAAGAATGCGCCCCGCGCGGCATGGAGCCACCCAAAACTCCGGTGTTCCCTTGCCCTTTCCCATTCTCACCTCGGCCGGCTTCTTGCTCATCGGTTTGTCCGGAAATACCCGAATCCAGATGCGACCGCCCCTCTTCACGTAACGTGTCATCGCGATACGCGCCGCCTCGATTTGACGGGCGGTTAGCCGGACTGTTTCAAGCGTTTGAAGGCCAAAGCTCCCGAAAGAAAGCGTATTGCCTCCACTAGCTTTTCCGCGGGTTCGCCCCTTCATCTGTTTTCTATATTTTGTCCGCTTAGGCTGCAGCATATTGTTACCTGCTCCTTACGATTCCATTCCCGAGGGGACTTCGCTTCCGGGTCGCTTGCGAGCGGCACGAATCGTTTCTCCACGGAATATCCACACTTTTACGCCGACCACACCGTAATTCGTTTTCGCGTCGGAGAATCCATAATCGATATCCGCGCGGAGAGTGCCCAGCGGGACTCGTCCTTCCCGATACCATTCTCTTCGCGCTATTTCAGCGCCGCCGAGCCTACCTGAACACTGTATTTTAATACCCTTGGCGCCAAAACGCATCGACGATGCAACTGACTTTTTCATCGCGCGCCGGAAGGCAATCCGGCGCTCTAGTTGCATGGTGATATTCTCGGCCACTAGTTGCGCATCCATCTCGGCTTTTCTAACTTCCTTGATGTTAATGTAAACTTGGTTGCCGGTAAGCTGCTGCAAGTCAGCCTTGAGCTTGTCTACTTCCGAGCCGCGCTTTCCGATGATGATTCCCGGCCGAGCCGTCCAAATATTGATCCTTGCACTGTTACTTGCCCGCTCGATTTCGACGTTGCTCACGCCCGCATGTGTCAGACGCTCTTTCACGAACTTACGGATCTTCAAATCGTCGTGGAGTAAATCCGCGAAATTGCGTTTATTGGCGAACCAAGTGGATTGCCACCCTCTGGTGATCCCAACCCGAAAACCTACCGGATGAACTTTCTGACCCATGTTCTCTCCTACTTTGGCTCGTCCAAAACCACTTGTACGTGGCAGGTGCGTTTCAAAATCCTTCCCGTACGGCCCCGCGCCCTGGGGCGGAAACGCTTCATCGTGGGCCCCTCATCAACGGTGACATTCTGTACAATTAATGCATCGGGATCGTCGTTCTCTCCCTTATTGGTCGCGTTGGCAAGGGCTGATCTGATCAGCTTCTCAAGATCCTTCGAAGCGTCCCGCGCCGAGAGATGTAACAGAACCAATGCCTCAGACACACGCCTGCCCCGGACCATGTCCGCAAGCTGGCGTGTCTTCCTTGGTTTCGCTTTGTAGTACTTAAGCACAGCCTTGGACATCTGTTCGCCTCAAATAAACCGGATTACTTAAGCGTAATTTGACGCTTGGTAATACCAGAGTGACCTCGATAAGTCCTGGTCGGGGAAAAATCCCCTAACTTAAAGCCGACCATATTTTCCGTCACATAAACAGGGATAAACTTTTTTCCATTATGAACGGCAAACGTGAATCCCACGAACTCGGGAATTATCGTCGAGCGCCGGGACCACGTACGAATCATCCGCTTATCGCCGCTGCCGGACTGGGCATCTACCTTCTTTTGAAGGTGGCCATCAATAAACGGGCCTTTATGCAGTGATCGAGCCATTTCTTTCCTCCAGGCCTAACGGCCGGTTATTTCTTGCCACGACGCCGAACGATGAACTTCGACGAAGGCTTGTTACGCTTGCGTGTCTTGTAGCCCTTCGTGGGTTTGCCCCACGGAGTGGTGGGATGCCGTCCACCCGAACTTTTTCCCTCGCCTCCGCCCAGCGGGTGATCGACAGGGTTCATCGCAACACCTCGAACATGAGGCCTTCTACCAAGCCAGCGACTGCGTCCCGCTTTGCCAAAGCTAACGTTCGAGTGATCCTGGTTTCCCACCTCGCCAATTGTTGCGTAGCATTTTGCGAGGATCATTCGCATCTCACCCGAGGAGAGGCGGAATGTAGCATACTCGCCCTCCTTGGCCATGAGCTGAGCGCTAGCTCCGGCGCTCCGGGCAATTTGCGCGCCTTTGCCCGGCTTCATTTCTATGTTGTGGCAAATCGTTCCGTCTGGAATTTTCGAGATCGGAAGTGCGTTGCCCATCTTCACATCAGCATCAGGACCTGACACTAACTCCTGGCTAACCTCAAGGCCGTTGGGTGCGATAATGTATCGCTTTTCACCGTCCCGGTAGACCAGAAGCGCCACCCGCGCCGAGCGGTTCGGATCATATTCGATCGAGCTAACCGTGGCCGGCACTCCGTATTTATCACGCTTAAAATCTATTTTCCGGTAGCGGCGCTTATGGCCGCCGCCACGCCAGAATGAGGTCGTTCTTCCGTTATTGTTCCGTCCGCCCGAGCTGAATATTCCCTTGGTGAGGGATTTCTCGGGATTATCCCGGGTAATTTCGTCCCTGGTGAGTATGGCCATGAAACGGCGGCCCGGTGATGTTGGCTTAAATTTCTTGAGTGGCATTATAGCCTCCCGATTTCTTATGCCGACTCGAAGAATTCAATATGGTCGCCCTCTTTGAGAGTGACCACCGCTTTTTTCCAGGGTGGCCGTGAACCCATATGTCGACCGATGCGGACACGCTTGCTCGGCACCGTCATCGTGTTCACTTTAATGACGGTGACGCTGAATAGTTCCTGAATGGCTTCTTTGATCTGGGCCTTATTCGCGCGCCGATCCACATCAAAGACAACCTTGTTCGACTCCTCACTACTCATTACGCTTTTTTCCGTAACACAGGGCCGCTTTACAATCGAGGTATTTTCCATTTTCTTATCCTGCCAGTCTCTGGGCTATCGCCTCGATGGCGCCCTTGGTGCATAGAAGATGCTCATGCCACATAATATCGTATACGTTTAGGCCCTCGACGCGGAGCGGCTTGGCCGTGCGTACGTTTTTCATGGCTGTGATGAAGTTCGACTGCTCCGTGTCGCTCACTAGCAGAGTCTTACCGGCGGCTTCAAGGCTATTGAGTGCGTTGATGGCCGACTTCGTCTTTGGATCGGAGAGTTCAAAATTGGTGATTATTTTGAGCTTCCCCTCTTTCAGTTTCAGGTTAAGAGCGCTCATCAGAGCGTTCCTCCTCATTTTCTTTGGCATTTTCTGCTTATAGCTGCGTGGCTTGGGGCCAAAGGTCGTGCCCCCGCTTCGCCATATGGGTGACTTCACATCGCCCGCGCGCGCACGACCAGTTCCCTTCTGGCGCCAAGGCTTCGCGCCCGTACCGCTAACTTCTTTGCGGGTCAGGGTCGAATGTGTTCCGGCACGCCGCTTGGCAAGTTGGTACTTCACCATATGATGAATCAAATGAAGCTTCACTTCACCGTTAAATACTGCCTCGGGGAGTTCCATCTGCTCAACAACCTTCCCATCGAGGTCCAGGACGTCAACTTGAGACATATTTTCCTCAGCCTCCCCGAGCCGCGCGCTTCGAGGCTTTCAGGGGGTTCAGGCTACGCACCTGCTCCTTGGGCCCATCGAGGCTGCCTCGCTGGCCTTTAACACTCTTACGTAAAACAATGAGACCGCCGGTGGCCCCCGGAACAGAACCCCGGACGAAGATCAAGTTCTCCTCTGGCACGAGGTCAACGAGCAACACACACTGTGTAGTTACCTGCTCATTTCCCATGTGGCCAGCCATCTTTTTACCTTTGACAATCCGCCCAGGATAAGCTGCGTTACCCACCGAACCAAGTCCCCGGTCGAACATACCGCCGTGGCTCGCGGGGCCGCCTGCGAAGCCGTGGCGCTTCATGGCACCTGCGAATCCACGTCCCTTACTCGTTCCGATAACATCAATTCGATCACCCCGGTCAAAAACAGTGACATCCAGCACGGACCCAACCTCAAGCTCTTCGTCTCCCTCACCGAGAGGAAACTCCTTGATGAATCGGAAGGGCTGCGCACCCGCCTTTTTAAAGTGGCCCATCATCGCTTTCGATACGCCCTTTTCTTTCTTCGGAGTAAATCCAATCTGGAGAGCTTCGTAGCCATCATTCTTTAGTGTCTTTTTTTGAAGTACCGTGCAGGGGCCCGCTTCCACCACTGTCACAGGGATCGTTCCCCCGTCAGGAGAAAACACGTGGGTCATGCCCAGCTTTCGGCCCATAATAAAATCCATTGTTTCGTATCCCTGTCTAAAGCTTGATTTCGACGTCCACACCCGCAGCCAGTTCGAGTTTCATCAGAGCATCGACCGTCTGCTGGGTCGGGTCCATGATATCGATCAAACGTTTGTGCGTACGCGTTTCAAATTGCTCGCGGGATTTCTTATGCACATGCGGTCCCCTGAGCACCGTATATTTATTTATTGTCGTAGGCAGTGGGATGGGTCCAACTAGAACCGCCCCGGTACGACGTACTGTATCGACAATCTCAGCCACCGACTGATCAAGCAGACGGTGATCATAAGCTTTCAGGCGAATTCGAATCTTTTGATCCATTTGCTCCCTGCTACTCTCTCCCCTTGAGGGGGACTATTCGATCACCTCGGTAACGACCCCGGCGCCAACTGTCCGGCCACCCTCACGAATGGCGAAGCGAAGTTCTTT
>Ga0209403_10004574_pt1 | contig 14962 bp, 15 predicted proteins | sample ArcticOcean_MG_C_8_FD_187440 | JGI IMG/M metagenome (GOLD analysis project Ga0209403, IMG submission 187440) | Marine microbial communities from western Arctic Ocean - ArcticOcean_MG_CB11_86 (SPAdes) (version 2) | ecosystem: Environmental > Aquatic > Marine > Oceanic | place: Arctic Ocean... | reverse complement strand
TTTTTTTTTTTTTTTATTTAATCTTTTACACAAATCTATATCTTCGAAGTAGAGAAAGAAATCTTCATCAAAAAAACCCACCTGAATGAATTCTGACATTTTAAAAAACATTGCAAAACCTTTAACGTTTTTAACTAATTTAGGTTCAAAAACATCTTTGTTGTTAATACTTATTTTTCTTTTGTTTTCTTGTTCTTCGGGCGCCAGTATGGCAAAATCTTTTATTAAATTTGATACTTTAATAAGATTTTGAAGTGTTGATTTAGACAATGTTGTGTCTGGATTTAATATTAGTGCATACTTTGTTTTAACTTTTTTCAAGGCAATGTTGTTTGCTTTTCCGTAACCAAGGTTGCTACCAGTAAGTATACATTCTACGTTTTTATATTTTTTTTCTAAGTTTTCTTTGATGTTTAAATCGTTGGAATTTTCAGCAATTATTACGTTACATTGGTTGTCTATTGATTCTAAACAATTTATTGCTTTTTCTTTGCTCTTATAAGAAGCTATTATGATTGTAATATCTTTAATTGACATTATTTAAACATGATTGATTTTATACTCTAATAATTATAATAATTTTATTAAGATAATAATACCCTTTTTGCAAAACAAATTATGAAAAAATTTATTGTTACCGGTGGATCAGGTTTTATAGGGAGCAATTTGATTAAATACTTACTTAAAAAAAAGTATAATGTGATAAATATCGATAATTTAAGTTACTCAGCTAATCCTTATAATTCAAAAGATTTTAAAAATAGTAAAAGATATTCATTTTTTAAAATAGATATCAATAACAAAAAAAAAATTACTAATATTTTAGAAAAATATAAACCTGATGGAATTTTTAATTTAGCAGCAGAAACTCATGTTGATAGATCTATTGATGGTCCTGATAAATTTATAAAAAGTAATATTTTGGGTGTTTTTAATTTACTACAAGCATTATTAATTTATAAAAAAAATAATAAAAAAAAAATAAAATTAGTACATATTTCAACTGATGAAGTTTATGGTGATGTGTTAAGAGGTAGATCTGATGAAAACTTTTCATACAATCCTAGTTCACCCTATTCTGCATCAAAAGCAGGTGCTGATCATTTGATAAAATCTTTTGTTAGAACTTATAAACTTCCAGCTGTTATTTCAAATTGCTGCAATAACTATGGGCCCAACCAATTTCCAGAAAAACTTATTCCAAAGATAATTTATAATATATTATCCAACCGACCACTGCCAGTATATGGAAAAGGTTTAAATTCTAGAGAATGGATTCATGTAAACGATCATTGTGCAGCACTTTTAAAAATATTTACTAAAGGAAAAATTGGTGAAAGCTATAATGTTGGATCTAACCAAAATATTAGCAACATAAAAATGGTAAAAAAATTATTGACTATTGCAAAAAATAATTTTGGTAAGATAGGAAGCAAAGTAAAAATAAAATTTGTTGCTGATCGACCTGGCCATGACTATAGATATGCTTTAAATTCAAAAAAAATAAATAAAAAATTAAAGTGGAAATCATCTATTAGTTTAAATAAAGGATTAGAAAATACATTCGATTGGTATTTAAAAAACAATAACTTTTTTACAAATATTTCGGAAAACTTATATAGTAAAAGAATGGGTTTAAAAATATGATTAAAAAAGGAATTATTTTAGCCGGTGGAACTGGAAGTAGGTTAAGTCCATTAACAAAAGTTATAAATAAACAATTATTACCACTCTTTGATAAACCTTTAATTTTTTATCCACTTTCAATCTTAATGCTCGCTGGAATAAAAGATATTTTAATAATTGTTAATCAACATCAAAAATCAAGTTTCCAAAAAATATTAGGTAATGGAAAAAGTTTTGGTATTAAAATTAGCTACTTAGAGCAAAAAAAACCAGGTGGTCTACCAGAGGCGTTTATTATTGGAGAAAGTTTTATAAAAAACGATAATGTTGCATTAATTCTTGGTGACAATTTCTTTTACGGTCAAGGTTTCACGAAAAGACTTTCAAAAATAATTAAAAAAAATTCAGGAGCAACTATTTTTGCTTATAATGTAAAAAATCCAGAAAGATATGGGATAGTAAATTTTAATAAAAAAAATAAAATTTTAAATATTGAAGAAAAACCCAAAAAACCTAAAACCAATTACGCAGTCACTGGTCTATACTTTTTTGACAAAAGAGTGGTAGAATTTTCAAAAAAAATTAAACCCTCTGCTAGAGGCGAGTTAGAAATTGTTGATGTTATAAAAAGATATTTAAAAATAAATAAACTTAGTCTTGAATTTATAGGTCGTGGTGGAGCTTGGTTAGATGCTGGAGATCCTAAAGATTTATTTGATGCTTCATTATTTGTTGCCAGTATAGAAGAAAGGCAAAATTTAAAAATAGCTTGTTTAGAGGAAATTGCATTTAATAAGGGTTGGATTAATAAAAATTCATTAAGAGATAGAATTAAATTCTATGGTAAATGTAAATATTCAGATTATTTAAAAAATATTTTGTAATGAATAAAATATTAATTACAGGTTCTACCGGATTTATAGGAAAACACTTAACCGAAAATTTACTAGGAAATAAAGGCAAAATATATGCGTTAATTAGAAAAAGCAAAAAAAATTATTTATATTGCTCAAAAATAAAAAAAAAATATAAGAACTTTTTTCCCATCTTTTTTAATAAAAATGAAGAGTTGGCAAAAAAAATAACCAATCTAAAACCAAAAATTTTTATAAACCTTGCAACTAAATACATGACATTTCCTAATATAAAAGAAATGCCATCAGTAATAAATTCTAACCTTGAATTTCCATCTTTAATATTGAAAATTTTAAACGACAAAAATAAAATTAAATTTATAAATATTTGCTCTATTATGCAGTGTGATAATAGCCAAATTGACAATCCATTAAATTTTTACGCTCTAACAAAAATTTTGTTTAAAAAAACATTGAAATATTATCAAAAGTTTTATCCAAAAAATATTTTTATTAATCTTTATATTGGTGATACTTATGGTAAATCTGATACTAGAAATAAAATACTTCCTATAATAATAAAAAACTTCAAAAAAAATAAAAAAACTACTATTGTAACTAAAAAGTTAAATTTAGATATTTTGCATGTACAAGATGTTATAAATGGAATTAAAATTCTAATTAAAAGTGTAAAAAAGTCTAATGATTTTTACATTAAACCCAAAAAAAAAATTAACTTGTACAAAATAATTCATACATATAATTTAAATAATACTAAAAAAATAAAAATTCTTTGGCAAAATAAAATTAATAACACTATTCTTAATATTAAATTAAAGAGTGTGCCTGCTTGGAAACAAAAATTTGATGTTGTTAAAATGTTCTATAAAGATTTAAATGAAAATCATTAATACAAAATTTAAAGGATTAAAAATTGTTGTTCAAAAAAAAAACAATGATCCCAGAGGTTTTCTTAGAGAAACATTTAGAAAAAAAACAATAAAATGGAGTAATTTAGTTTTTGATTATTCCACTACTTCTAAAAAGAATGTTTTGAGAGGTTTTCACTTTCAGTCGAAGTTTATGCAGGCTAAATATATCAATGTACTAAAAGGAAGAATTTTTGACTGCGTTGTCGATTTACGAAAACTATCTAAAACATTTGGTAAAACTTTTTGTATTGAGTTGTCTGATAAAAATTGTCTATCTTTGTATGTTCCAGAAGGATTTGCGCATGCTTATTATACTTACTCAGATCAGAGCGTAATATACTACAAGCTTTCAAATTATTATCACCCACAATATGAAGATGGTTTATTATGGAACGATAAGTATCTTAAAATAAAATGGCCTACTAAAAAACCTATAGTATCTAAAAAAGATAAGAAATTAAAATCTTTTTCAGAATTTTTATCTACTTACAAGAGATTGTAAAATTTACTCTTCCTCAAATGGTCTGTAGCAGGAAGGTTTATTTAAAACGGAGTGTGCAATACCGAGAAATTCTGTCTTACTTAATTTGTATAAATTGATATCATTTTTTAGTTTTGAAATTATCATTTTTTTAATCGATCTAACAAGATTTGGGAAAATTTTTCTTAAAGCAAAAATAGTTCCAGAATGTTTTTTGAAATAATAAAATTTTGACCAATTATAATGCCAACTTCTATTTAAGGCAGACTCATTTGAAAACTTCAAGTCAGCAGATTGACTTCCAAAATGTGTAAATTTAATATTATCACAAACATAGATTTTAAAGTTTAAATCTTTAACCCTTTTACACAAATCCATAGTTTCAAAATATAAAAAAAAATTTTCATCAAAAAAATTAATTCTTTTAAGCTTTTCTTTGTTTATAATAAAATCATTATCGATGAAATCTACTTCTTTAATTTTATATTTTTTAATTTTTTCATCATTTAAATAAAAATTAGTAATTTTTTTATTCCAAATTTCATAATTTTTATAAACTTTTTCGTTATCATATGTTGGTGATAAAATTGCAAAATCTTTAATCTGTTTTACACAATCCTCTAAATCAATTAAACATTTGTTTGATATTACTACATCTGATGGGTTTAAAAAAACCAAATTTGTTTTTGATTCTTTTATTGCTAAATTATAACTACCCGACAATCCTAAATTCTTTTTTGTAATAAGAACTTTTACATTTTTATATTTATTTTCTAAATCTCTTTTGAGGGTATCATTTTTAGAGTTTTCAATAACAATGATATTAAACCTCTGATCGATTCCAGAAACTAATCTATTGATGTGTGCTTCACTATGAAATGATACAAAAACAATTGTAAACATAAAAAAAATCCTTAGATCTATTTTTTTACTATCTCTTTAACTCTTTTTATTATTTCTAAATAACTGGGTGGTAAATTATCAGTATTTTTTGAAAAACCTGCAGACTTATCTTTTAAACCCATTACTTCAATATTCTTATTAGTTTTTTTAGATATTTTATAAGCTAAATTGCTAGCTACTCCGTCTGAATAATCATCGTCTAAAATTATTCCTCCATATTTGCTCGTCTTTAATGCGTTTTCATAATTTTTATTAATTTCAAATGGTTTAATCCATAAAATATTTGCTATACCAATTTTATATCCTTCTTTTTCAAGTTCGTTTTTTGCTTTTTGTGCCTCAAACCTTGTAATTGAAATTGGGAAAAGTATTAAATCCAAATCCTTTGAAAGAAAATCTGGTAATTCACTTGTGTTTGTGTAGCTTCCTCTGTGTTCGGACACATATAATATATCATCATTTCTCATAAAATAATCATAAACCTCCAAGTATTCTTTTGGTGTCATAGGAGAAGCAATTTTAATTCCTGGCATTCTATAATATAAAGCATGGTGTGATGATCCTGCGACAGGACCTATCGAGCCTTCCATCGCTATGCCTCTGATAAAAATTGGACATGGAACATTCCATAATTCTTTGGACTTGCAAGCATAGTTTAAAATTATTGGTGCATTAAACCAATTAAAGCCTTGGTATCTTATTACATAAATTGGCCTTCTGTTAGATAGGCCTGCACCTGCTACAATTCCTCCATTTGAAACATCCGCCATAGAAAGTTCCACTAAACCATCTTTTTCAGTAAGCTCTGGTATAGTTCCACCAACCCAACCTACCGCAGATAAGCACTGTCCAAAAATAAGACCATTTTTTTCTTTTAAATGTTTAAAGATAGTTTCTTTAATTACTTCTCTAACTGATTTTTCCACAAAATTTCCATTTCTTTTTTAATAATGTTGTCAAAATTAATTGCTGGTTCTCCAATTTCATTTTTTTCGGAGTTATACCTATCAAAAGTATCTTCTGAATCTTTTCCAGCACCAGCGTGCCAATAAATTCTATTTGTTTTGACATTCAAGAGACATGTTTTTTTAAAAAAATTATTTGAACAATTAAATAGATCTATAGGATTATCATCAACTTTATGACTTTCCATTTTGAAAGCATTAGCTACGTCTTCCATTTCCCAATTTCTTCTTACTTTCTTTTCTGTAAGTATAGATAAATTATTATCTTCTATTACCGTTAACAAAGGTAAATTCTTAGTTGAGGCCCAACCTAGACCTCCTAAAACGTAATCTTCTTCTGCAGCAGCATCTCCCATAAAAATAATAGTTGGTTTTCCTGTTGCGTAGCAAGCCCCAACTCCTATAGGTCCGTTAGATCCCATTAAACCATCGTGTCCAAACATATTTATTTCTTTGCTATGAATAGATGCTGATCCACCTTTTCCATTAGTGCATCCCGTAGGTCTGCCTAGCAATTCATCAACTAGACTTTTTTTATCACCACCAAAGGCTATATATATTGAGTGACAACGATGTTGGCCAAATATTAAAGGTTTAATATTATTAATTTCACATATTGTTGCTATCGTTGCGGCTATAAATTCTTGGCCCGCAGAAACATATGTCGGAACTTTTATATTTTTTTTTTTAATATTTTGAATAACTTGCTCTTCAAAGTGTCTACAATAAGAGGCTTTTTCAAAAACTTTTAATCTAAAATTTTTATTATCATTTTTCATTTGAAACCTTTTATTATCTCCAAACTCTAATAACTGTTAGCTGCTTTTTAATTTTAAAAACTTCAGAAAGCTTTTTTAAGGTTCCAGTTCTAATAATATCTCCATATGATAAAACTTTTCTCATTTTTTTATCTACTACATTTCCTCCTATTACAGCAAAAATGGTACTATTTTTTTTGTTTATTAAATTTTTAAAACTTTTATGAATTTCTAGGGATATATTTGTTTTTTCTATTTTAAATAATTGATTTTTCCCCAATTTAGGTTTTGTAAATCTAATAAAGTTTGAATTTATTTTTTTTGTAAAATTTTTTCCTTCATAAGGTTTGGATTGTCTTCCATAATCATCCTTAAATCTTACGAGATCTTTTTTATTAAATGGTGTTTCAAATTCTAAAGCATAAAGACCGCTTTTAGAAACTGCTTTGATTGAATGAAATAAACCTGTTCTTATCATTAATTTAGATGGAGCATTATAAAGTTTGGCTGTATTTTCCCATAATCCTAATTGTATTAAAGCGTTACCTGCAATAACAATAAATCCTGTTTTTTTTTTAGGATGGCAGTGTAAAGATGTATTTTTATTATAATTTATTTTTAAAAGAGTTACTGATAGATCTTTTTTATCTTTGTATATAATATGTTCATGTCCCCAAGGTTTGTAGACAACCTTATCATCATAAAAAAAACTATTCTTTTTCATTAAAAAATTTTAAAGCTGCTTTCATCCAAGGACCCATGTCTTTATAATGGGCAGTTGTAACTATTTTGCTATCTACAACAGCTGGTAAATCTGTGTATATTGCTCCCGCATTAATAATGTCATCTTCTAAACTATAATAACCAGCAATTTTTTTTCCTTTAACAATTTTAGCTGATATTAACAATTGTACGCCACTACAAATACAGGCTATTACTTTGTTTGCTTTGTGAAAGTCACTAATAAATTTAATTAACTCTTTGTTTAGTCTAGTTTTTTCTAAAGCCTTAACGCCTCCAGGTAAAACTAATAAATCGTAATCATTAACTTTAATATCACCAATATCTTTAACCTTATGGTTTTTGTTTGGTGGTAAAGGGGTTCCAAGTATTCCTTGCACTGGCTTACCTCCGAGTAGACAAACATCTAATTTACTTTGCTCTTCTAGAAGCCTGTAATATGGATAGATGAACTCATGATCCTGAGCTAATGCACCGCTTATTATAATTGAAGAAAACATAAGTTAGATTATATAAAATAAATTTTAAACCACAAGTTATAACTTTTTTTAAGTTTAATACTTAACTTCTTCAAAATTATGCTTTCTTTTTAGTTTGTGGCTGGACATTTTTGAAATATGTTGAGTTGTTTCTTTTCCAAAAGTCTTTGTGATCATAGATAAATAATCTGGACTATTAAAATAAGTATCAAAAGCTTTGTCTCTGAAATCTAAAACTTCAGATCCTTTAATATGCTCCGTCCTTAAAGGTAGAGCTTCGTAAGCATGCTGAGAATATCCAATCCAACCTGGGCCCTTTTCGTTATCTGGTAGCATCCACCCCTTTTTTTTTGCCATAGGATAAAGTTGTGATCCTGGATAAGCCATACCGGAATAAAAATTTGACCATTCACTATTTATTCTTAGCGATAAATCGAGAGTCTCTTGCATAGAGTTTTTGTTATCATCAGGAAGTCCAAATATATAATTTGCCCCAACATAAAATCCCATGTCACGAACTTTTTTAACAATTCCTTCTATATCAAAATTATCAAAACGACCTTTGGTGACTCCGTCTCTAACATGTTTTGAGCTGGATTCAATTCCTAGAGCTAACCATTTAAAACCAGATTTTATCATTTTCTTTAACATGTCATTATCTTCCAGTGTATCGATTCTAGCATAGGCCCAAAAGTTTAATTTATCCCCATAACCCATGGATAATATTTCATCACATATTCCTGTAACTTGTTTTGGATTTAGAACAAACATTTCGTCTGGTATTTTAATATTAAATATACCGTATTCTTCTACTAAAATTTTAATTTGATTGATAATATGTTTTGGTGACCAAAATCTAATAGTATTCCTTTCAAAAGGTGCATTGATGCAACAAAATGTGCATTTAAATGGACAACCTAAGCTCGTTTGTAAAGAAGCATATTTATTTCTTGTTTCTAATTTTCCAAATGTGTGCCAGTTATGAGCTTTATATTTTTTCATATCTAAAAGACTCCAAGCTTGCCCTGGTAAACTTTCATCTAAATTTTCAAACATTTTAGCCGATTTATTAAATGAAGTATTTTTGTCTTTATCTAGGTACCATAGCCCAGGTATATTTTCTAACCTTACTGATTTATTCTTAAGATGGTCGGTTAATTTTTCTATTGTAATTGGGCCCTCTCCTTGGCATACAAAATTGTAAGGCTCTTCTTCTAAAGTTTTTTTTGGTAAAGCTGAAGCATGAGTGCCTACTACTATAGTTTTTACTGAGTTAGAGGTTAGTTCATTTAATTTCAAACAAGTTTTTCTTCCACCTGGCATGCATTGTGTTGAAGCAGATGGTTGCTGTCCATAAACCATAAAGACTGCTAACTTAGGTGAAATAGAAGCTATCATTTCTGCTGTTTGATGATGAGTTAAATTATCAGCTTCTGCATCTAAAATTTTAACATTATAGTTTCTTTTCAATAAATAATTAGCTATTAAAGACGACCAAACGGGCGGCTCTATTGCGGCATATTCATTTGATAAACCTTGATAAACTTCCAGTCTAGAAGGTGGTGTTATTAATAATACATCTATATTGCTCATTTTATAATCTACGATTTTGAATTACTTTATACTAAAATTTAATTATCTTTAACACCTTAGAGGTATAATGTGAATAAGTACTTATTTTTTCAACATGTTTATCTATTTCGTATTGACCAGCATCAACAAATTCATTTAATCCTAATTTAGGTATTTTACTAGTATATTCCTTTTTTCTATCTTTATGTGGCTCGTGGTTTCCAACAAAAAAAGTTGTATCAATAGAAATTCTTGTACCACAATTTTTTTTTCTAAGCGTGTTATGTATAGACGCATAATCTGAAATATATACTAATCCTGGTTTAGGGTTTAATTTTTTAATAGGCTTATAGTACTTAGTTACCCATTGCATATCCGTGTATGTGGGTGAGGTTTTTAAAAAACTTTCATCAAACTTTGAAATCGGCTCATAATAAAGCATATTATTTTTCTTTGTGTCTCCAAAAAAAGGAATGTAACAATTCATACCCCAAGGTCCCTCAACCCACGCATCGGAATGAGGATAAGAAGTTGACAAGGGTCTTTTTAAATTATCCGATAGCTCTTTTCCATATTTAATTCTTATATTGGGAGTTATTCTAAAAAGGCTCAAAAGATTTGGTTTTTTTAAAACTATTTTTCTAACTAAATCACACCAAGATCTTAAAACTAAATTATACTCTAAATGGAATTCTCTTTTAGGCACAACAGCTCCGTTAGGAGTTATATTTGTTCTATTTCTTCTAGCTATATCAATATTTTTTATAAATATTTTATCATTTTCATTAAATTCAATATCAAGTGCTTTGGATATATACAATTTAAGATTAATTTTAAAATCATTAAACATTTTTTTTGGTATCTTATAACTAGTAATTAGTGGATGAATTTTTTTTAATTTCCATGAGGAGGTAATTTGGTCAATTCTTTTGTGTCTGTATTTTAAGCTCATAAAATTTATATATTTATTATAAACATATTTAATATTATTAAAACTTCTTAGATTTGATTGATATAATAATTGAGTACCACAAAACATTTATAATAGATTCAGAAATAACTAAAAATTTCGTTAAATAGTTTGATTCTTTAACTAGTGAAGAAATAATATTAAAATTTAATAATGTTTTTATAATTGTAGATAATTTTATATTTCTTATAACAACTTGTTTAGCTGCAATTCTAATATACCAATATGGAACATTTGCTAGTTGGACTTTTGGATGTTTACTATTTTCAAGTATATTACGGACTTGTTTAAATTCAGTTTCATCATCAGCTAATTTAATAGCTCTTTTAATAAAATTATTTGTATATTCTTTTAAAAGGTTATCATCTTTTAGTAATTCTTTTAAAATTACCAAACATTCTTCCTTAGTAAAAAAAGTTTTTAACTCATTTTTACTAAACATAATTTCATTACCAGCAAAAAATTCAGATACACAAGCAGTGCCACATAAAGCTGCTGTTAAAATTCTTCCCTTAAATTGATAAAAAAAATTATAAATCTTATCTGGATTTATAAGTTGAAAACGGGAATATGATCTGACTGCTCCCCAAGTAGATTTTGAAAAATTTAACACAATCTTTGATCTAGAAATTAATTTTGCTAAATCTTCATCTTTTAAAAATTTTACTCCACTTCCAACAATTTTTATCGTAAGACCATTTGTTTCTAAATAATTTATAAAATATTTTCTATCTTTACTTAGAGCTCCAAAAAATATTATATCAATATCTTTTTTTTCCTTATAATCTTTATATACATCTTGATCATTTTCTAAAAAAAAACGATGTGCTTGATAACCTTTCTCTTGATATTTTAATACAGATACAGGGCATCCAGTAATTACTAAATCACAAGCACTTGCAGTTATTGAATTCATTTCATGAAGATCGTAGTCATCAAAAGTTATTAAAACTTTTTTACTGCTGTTTATTCTTTTAATAAAATAATAATTTATAAACTTATAATAATCTGTATCGAAAAAAACTATTTCAATTTTATTGTTTTCTATTCTTTTATTTATCTCTTCAGTTGTTTCTATAAAATTTTTGTTTTTAATATCACTAATGTATAGGTGATCTACTATATAAAATTTAGATAATTTTTTAACCAAAAATTGGTTCCATAACCATGGAGACTTAAAAATTATTAGAATTTTTTTTTTATTCATAAATTTTTTAAATTAAAATTTTAAACTGAGCTATCCTGCCATGTTAAGTGGTAGCGGGAAGTGGAATCGAACCACTGACCTCAGGCTTATGAGTCCTGCGCTCTAACCAACTGAGCTACCCCGCCAATTAACTTACTTTGATTTATAATACTTTTAATTATTATTTCAATCATGCTTTATTATGCTTATTTTAATTCTATAAAAGTCCAAGGCCATTCAATAAAACGAGTATACTTTTTAAACCAAAAGGACAAGTATCTTTCAGCTAAATATGCATACATTCTAGTTTCATAACCTTCTAAATTTTTAAATCCTAAAACTTTTTCACACTCATAGAGCCAACTAAATAAATCATCAAACCATTTTTCAATAAATTTTTTTTTAGAAATAAACATATTGTTAGCACTAAAAGAAGTTTCAGAATTAACATAGTTTCTAAACTCCTCTTTATCTCTATTGTTCATAACATTTATTGCTTTATCTAAATTTCCATAACCATGATGCATATCAAAATGAAGTTTTATAGTATGTTTTTTTTCATTAAAAAAAATGTCAGGATCTTTTATTAATGATCTAAATCCCCTTTTAATCATAACAATTTTTTTTTCTTTTAGGTTTATTGGGGGCTGAACAACAGAGTCATAGTTTTTCCATGCTTTGGGGACTCTTTTTAGGATTTTATTATTTAACTCATCAAAATTTTCTATTTTTTTATCCACTTTTTCTTGTAACCAAAACCTTCTTTTTTGACAAAAACCTATCCATGTATTTTCGTCATAAAACTTTAATTTATTTTTCCAGAACCAATAATGAAAAACATATTCTGAATAATGCTTTTCCTTTTCAATTATATTTATATCACTATCACAAGTTATATAATTTTCTGGGAAATCCTTTTTTTTTATACCTGCTATTTTATAACCAGTTTTTTCCAATACATTTAATGGAATATGTGTAAAACAAAAAATATCTAAATTATTCATTAAAAGTAATTTTTTACATACCACTCGTATGTTTTTTTTAAACCATTTGTAAAAATTATTTTTGGCTTCCATCCAAGTTTATTTATTATGATGCTATTTAACAATTTTCTTGGTGTCCCATCTGGATATTTATGGTTATATTTTACTTTAGCATTAGGGTTTATTATTTTTTTTATTTCATGAACAAAAAATTTTACTGTTCTTTCTGTACCTGTACCAATATTAATAAAAGAAGTTTTTTTAATAATATTTAATATTTTTTTATCTTTTTTAATTAATTTTTTTAAAATGAAATAAGTAGCATCAGCTAAATCGTAAACATGCATCATGTCCCTTTTTGCTTTTCCAGTACCCCAAATCTCAACAAAATTTTTTTTGCTTTTCTTTGATTTGTGAAACTTTTTTATTAATGCTGGAATAAAATGAGAATTAGTTGAGTGAAAATTATCATTAGGACCATAAAGATTTGTGGGCATTAAAGCTAAATAATTAGTTTTAAATTGTCTATTATAATATTCTAGAGATTTTAAACCAACAATTTTAGCTAAAGCATAGGGTTCATTTGTAGGTTCTAATTTTCCACTTAATAAATAATCTTCTTTGATTGGTTGTTTTGCATATTTTGGATAAATGCATGAGCTACCCAATAGAATTACATTTTTAATTTTATTTTCAAAACAAGAATTAACTAAATTCATTTGAATTTTGATATTATCAAATAAAAATTCTGTTGGATATTTGTAATTAGCCATTATACCCCCAACTTTTCCAGCACAGTTAATTACTACATCTGGTTTATTATTTTTTATAAAATTTTTAACTTTTTGTGTATCTCTTAAATCTAACTTCTTTTTTGTTGCTGTAATTATTTTGTATTGAGTATTTTTTTTAAAATATTCACATAATGAAGATCCTACCAGGCCATTGTGACCAGCTACAAAAACTTTTAATTTTTTCATGATTGTTGTTTAGTTTCTTTACAAATTTTCTAAATTCTTTAAGTCGTTTTCTACCATTTCCTTGACTAATTCTTTAAAAGAAATTTTTGGTTTCCATTTTAGCAATTTATGTGCTTTTTTAGCGCTGCCCACTAAAGTGTCAACTTCCAGCGGCCTGAAGTATTTTTTTTTACACTCGACTATACAATTAGCATTTTCATCATAGCCTTTTTCATTAATACCTTTTCCTTTCCACTTTACTTTCATATTTAGTTCTTTAAGTGTTAATTCTATAAATTGTCTAACGCTATGTTGTGTTCCCGTAGCTATAACGAAATCGTCTGGTTTTTTCTGCTGCATAATTAACCATTGAGCCCTAACAAAATCACTAGCATGACCCCAATCTCTCCGGGCATTTAGATTGCCAATATATAGCCTATTAGACATTTTTAATTTAATTTTACATAGCTCAGTAGTGATTTTTTTAGTTACAAAAGTTTCACCTCTCACAGGACTTTCGTGATTAAATAAAATTCCATTACATGCAAACATATTATATGCCTCTCTATAATTAATAGTGATCCAGTGAGCATATAATTTTGCAACTCCGTAGGGACTTCTTGGGTAAAATTTTGTTTTTTCAGTCTGAGGTATTGATTGAACTTTGCCAAACATTTCTGAAGTTCCTGCTTGATAGTATTTAACTTTTTTTTCTAATTTTAAAGATCTAATTGATTCTAATATTCTCAATGCTCCCAGAGCATCAGCGTTAGCCGTGTACTCAGGAACTTCAAAAGAAACAGCGACATGTGACTGGGCTGCAAGGTTATAAATTTCTTTTGGTTTTGTGTTTTGTATTATTTTTCCCACTGAAAGAGTGTCCGTCACATCACCATAATGTAAATAGAATTTTTTATTTTTAATGAATGGATTCTCATAGATATCATCAACTCTAGCTGTGTTAATTGAAGAGCTTCTTCTTTTTACACCATGAACAATATATCCTTTGTTTAACAAAAATTTAGCTAAATAAGATCCATCTTGACCGGTGACACCAAAAATTAAAGCAACTTTATTTTTCATCGGTTTTTATTAACATTTTTAGTATTAAAAAAATATTAAAATATATATATACATCTATACTTATTAAAATACTAAAAATATATAAAACCTTGAATAAAATTGAAATTACTGGCTGCACAGGTGTTTTGAGGGATTGCTTAAAGAAGTATTATCTAAGCAAAATCTTAATTTTTCCTGTTTTAATGGCGACATTAAAAAAGTACAAGTTGTGAATAAATGAAATATAAAAAAAAAGTAGCTTTAATAATTGGAACTGGAGCGATAGGTGCTTATCTATCTCAACTACTGTTGAAAAGAAAGTATAAAGTGGTTGTAACAACAAGATCCTTAAAAAAAAGTTATAACAACTACAAAAAATTAAATATAAATAAAAAAGTAAATTTTATAAGATTAAATGTATTAAATAAGTTTGAAATTAACAAAATTTTAAAAGAACTTAATCCTTCTTATGTATACTATTTTGCAGGAAT
>Ga0209403_10004571_pt1 | contig 14966 bp, 16 predicted proteins | sample ArcticOcean_MG_C_8_FD_187440 | JGI IMG/M metagenome (GOLD analysis project Ga0209403, IMG submission 187440) | Marine microbial communities from western Arctic Ocean - ArcticOcean_MG_CB11_86 (SPAdes) (version 2) | ecosystem: Environmental > Aquatic > Marine > Oceanic | place: Arctic Ocean... | reverse complement strand
GTTTCTGGATATTTCTCTTTTATTGAAACCACAGAATCATCCGTAGAGCCATTATCGATCACAATTACATTCGCATTGGAATATGTGACTTTTTCAAGAGAGGCCAGACAATCTAAAGTTATATCTCTCCCATTCCAATTCAAAACAAATATGTTTACCGATTTCGCCATTATGATTTTACCAACTCCAAAACAATTTCTGCAAAATTATCCCAGGAAAACTGTTTTTTATATTCATTTATATTTTGGGAAAAGAAATCCGGATCCTTATTAAAATATTTTACAATACTTTCCGCAATTGAATTTGGATTTGGTTCACAAATAAACCCAGTTTCACCGTTAGCAACCACTTCTGGAAGTCCACCCACATTGGATACTACCACAGGAATATCAAAATGATACGCAATTGGAACCACTCCACTCTGGGTTGCCGATTTATAAGGAAGGGCAACTAAATCAGCGGCACAAAAATATTGATTCACTTCCTCATTCGGCAAAAATTCAAATCGGAAATCAATTACATCAGATACATCATTATCTTCTGCCAGTTGTATATATTTATTTTCATCTCCGTAGCATTCTCCCACCACCAGAATCTTAAAATTATCAATCTTATTTTTAAGTATTTTTGCAGATTCAATTAAAATATCTAACCCTTTATAACTTCGAATTAATCCAAAATTAAGAATAACTTTTTTTTCCGTAACACCTATCATACCCTTTGCTTTTTTCTTTTCTATGGCTTCACCAAAAATATCATAAATAGGATGAGGTGTTCTCCGATATTTCGGATCCGGCTTAATCTTCAACAAATCATTCTCGACTGTTTTTGACATAACAACAAACCCATCACAATAATTAAAGAACCTTGCTGTCATGGCTGAATCTAAAGGACGAGATTCATGAGGTGTGATATTGTTGCAATTCACAATTATATTCGCACCACAGCCTTTCTTCACCCCTTTTGCAATGGATGCAAATGCCGGTGCGAAAAATGGCATCCAATATTGGAAAATGACAACGTCTGGTTTCTGACTGTTTATAAACTTTACTGTCTTCTTCCAAGAAAATGGATTAATCGAATTAATCAGGGCTTTTGATTGTTTGCCTTCAAAATCAAAAAATTGTGTTTTACCAGGAAATAATAATTTTGGATATTGAAGTGAAAACGAGACTCGATGAACTTCGTGCTCTTTTTCAAGTTCTTCAGCAAGTGAATGATTAAACATGGAGATTCCACCACGATAAGGTGGAAATGGACCAACAAGTATAATCTTCATAGAAAAATAATTTACAAATTATGTTTTATTGAACTCTTTAACTCGGGATTCTTTATCTTGATTAGAATTAGCAATCATTTCTCCAATAAGACCAATTGAAAAAAACTGAATACCAATAACAATGATTAAGATACCCAACATTAATAGCGCAATGTGTTTAGCAAAAGGATCTCCTATAATATATTTTAAATATAATACGTATATCTCGATTCCAAAACCTGTAAGAAAAGTAATTAATCCAATCTTCCCAAAAAAGTACATCGGACTTTGAGTATACTTAGATAAAAATAAAATCGAAATCAGATCAAATAAACCATGAAATAGTCTAGAACCACCATATTTTGTTTCACCGTAAATACGTGGACGATGATTTACAATAATTTCAGTTACTTTAAATTTTTTCTGGCCAGCCATTGCGGGTATATACCTATGCCGTCCACCATAAAGTTCTAAAGTTTTTACTACAGCTTTTCTATATATTTTTAGTCCACAATTAAAATCATGGATATGAACTCCTGTAAAGAGTCTAGTCACAAAATTAAAAAGCTTAGAAGGTAATCGTTTAGAAAGTGGATCTTTTCGATCTTTTTTCCATCCTGAAACAAGATCAAAACCTTCTTCTAATTTATTAACAAGGTTTTTGATTTCACTTGGATCATCTTGAAGGTCAGCATCCATAGTAACAATATAATTACCATTCGCATATTTAAAACCTTCCGCTAGTGCTGCAGATTTACCATAATTTCGTTGAAATTGAATTAAATTAGTTGAATTATTCAACTCACATATTTTTTTTATAATTTCTGCAGAGTCATCTGAGGACCCATCATCAATAAAAATAATTTCATATGGAATATAATCTTCAAGTGCTTTTGTAAGTTGATTATATAATTCGTTAATTGATTCAACTTCATTATAAACTGGTATTATAACAGATATCTTCATGAATTATCCTTTATTGGTAAAACAAAACCCGGAATCTCACGAATCAAATGAGGATATTCCATGTCAAATTCTCGATTCATCATAAATAAATCAATTTTAGAATTATTTTCACTTACATTAAATGCGATATGATCAACTAATTGACCATAAGTAGTTTGTTTAGTCCTAAACTGTATTGTTCCAGTAATATTCTCTTTTTCATATTTTATTTTACTTGGATCTGAAAATACGGATGGAATTTCTCCCCATAAAAATGTAATGAGTTCTTTTGATTGAATCATTTCAAAAAATGGGAATGCGATTAAAATAGAAACTTGATCATACTTTCTATTATTTAAAATGTCCCAAGCTTGGACTTCTGATTCATCTAGAATTAAAAATAATGTTTTGCGCCCAATTAAATCTTTGAATTGGATATAAGCTTTATTTCGTGAAGATGTAAAAGTGAAATTCAAACGCCCTTTTATTCCTTCTCTTGAAGTAATGTAGCCAGAACCTCTACAATGCTCCTTGTCACTTAAATCTGGGTATATGATACTTTTAATTTCGTTTTCATATATTGGCTTAGATGTTGTAGCGCAACCTAAAATAAATAATCCTATTGTAAATAGTAACTTATTCAAAAGAAACCTTTTCTTTTAGCCTTTGGTTAGATTTATCAAGTGAAAGTGCACGTCTATAGAGATCTTTTGCATCTGAAGATCTATTAATTTTCATCAATACATCTCCTAAATGTTCTAGTACAACAGCATTATCTTTATTTATTTTTAATGATGATTCAATATAATATTGAGCTTTTTTAAAATTATTTTGTTTATAATAAATCCAACCTATAGTATCTAGATAAGATGAATTGTTTGGTTCTTGTTCAATTGCTTTTGATGCTAAGTCTAATGCTTTTTCTAGTTCTATCTCACGTTCTACTAAACTGTAAGCATAATTATTAAATGCTTGAGCATCAGTACTATCAATATTAATTAATTTAATATAAATTGAATCAGATTTATCAAATTTATTTATTTCATCGTACAAAATTGCCATCGAATGAAGAATATTTTTTGAATCGGGTCTTATTTTCAATGCATTTACAAAGTACTTTTCAGCTTCTTCATATTCTTTAATTTGATAATTACTTAGCCCCATTAAATATTGAATAGAAAATATTTTTTCAAAAGTAGAAGAAACTGGTGCAAGTAGTGAAATAACCCCCTGATTGTCATTTTCATTCACAAAAACTAAAGACCTACTATAATAACCTCTCCAATCTTCTGGGAAATTAGCAATAAGTTTATCACCCAAAATAGCCGCTTTGTTTATTTGATTTTTATCCATATAAATATCGAATAAAGAAAAATAATAATTTGGATTATTAGGTGAATCTTTAACTAAAGATTCTAATAATGTTAGAGCTTTATCATGTTCTCCACTCCGATATAATAATAATGCTAATTGAGCTTTTCTTTCAGCAGTTTCACCATATTCTTTATTTAATGTTTCAACAAATGCAATACCTTCTTGAAATGATTCTGAGCGCGATAATAAATCAACATAAATTGATAAATATCTAGGATGATTAAGGTCAATTTCAGATAATTTCTTAAAAATTGTTTTTGCTTTTTCTTCGTCTTTGATTTGAAGAGCAAATCGACCTGCTGTCTCTAATAGTTCATTTCTATTTGGGTCTAAGGAATAAGCCTCAAGATAAAGTTCCATTGCCCTCTTATAATCTTGGTTTACTTTTTTTAACTCGGCTAAAGCAATAAGATATCTAGATTCGTTAGGATATAACTTATTCAATTTTTGTAAATAGTTACTTGCCTCAGTGAATTTCTTCTCTAAAATATATTGATCAGAAATCATCTGAAGAGCTTGCTTATCCTTTGGATCATTTTTAATAGCTATAAGTAAATGAGTTTCTGATAATTTTGGTTTACCCAAATTCCAATAGCTTTCTGCGATTGCTGTATGAATTGCACTAACATTTGGGTCTAAAGTAAGGGCTTGTTGAAATTCAATTATTGCCATTGCAAAGTCACCTTGATTCATTAGTAATTGACCATCCATAAAATGACGTAGGCCTTTTGGGTTTGGAACCTTTTCATCCATTTGAACTTCATTTTTAATTGAAGTCTCAATTGATGGATTATGGTTAATCGTAGTCTTACAACTAAAAAGCGTTATGATAAATATAATTAGATGTTTTTTATTATATGTCTGCATATTTATTAAATGATTATGGTATAATTTATTATAGTATTTTGATTCAGATTTAATCTAAAGTTTTTCATGGATTTGCAATTGAAATAGCATTGCCTCCTTTAGACTTAGTAACATACATAGCATTATCTGCCATAGAAATTAATTCTCGTACATTTTCAGCATGTAAAGGGAACCCAGCCATACCAGCACTAATAGTTATTTTCAAAGAAATACCCGATTTTAAAAATACTTTTTCTGCTATTTTATCAACAATTCTTTGAGCGAGAGGAAGGCAAGCTTCAATATCTGTATTTACTAATAAAACTGCAAATTCTTCTCCTCCATATCTTCCAACAACATCAATAGCACGTACATTTTGAGATATTATTCTACTAACTTCTTGTAAAACATAATCGCCATGTAAATGCCCATAGGTATCATTCACAGATTTAAACTTATCAAGGTCTAATACAACTAGACCAAGATTATGATTAAAACGTTTAGACCTCTTAATTTCTTCATCAAAACGATCTAAGAATGTTTTATGATTTAATAAGCCTGTTAACCCATCATGCATGGCACTTAGGCTTACTCGATCATATTCTTTTTGCCAAGCTAATATGGTACTGACAGTACTACACAATAATTCTAATAATTTTTCATCTGTTTTAGAATATTTTCTAGATTTTAAACGTTCTAAAGTAATTGCACCGATAGGATTACCTTCAGATTTAATTGGAATACTTATTATTGACATAAAATTAAATTTTTCCTTGTCACCAGGAAAAAAACGATATAGCTTAGGAAAATTTTCAAGCCAAGAATTTGAATTAATAATTTTATTTTTATTTACTGCTAATCCATGGAGGCTATTGTCCATACTGAATTCTTGACCTTCATCAGCATCCTCACGAATGCCATCAACTAATTTTATTTTCGCATTTTTTTCACTATCAGACAAAATTACAGTTAATTTATCATATTGAAAAAATGCACGACAAATTCCACGAATTGATTCAAATAATTCTGATTGATCAGACTTAACCTCTAATCTATCAAATAAATTATTAACACGAGCAGAAAAATAATTATTAGCCAATAGTGAGTCTAATTCCTCTAAGTCTGTCATACCTTTAATAATTATATCTACAAATTTTTCAATAATATTTTTATCATTATCATTAATTGACGAAAAATGATCGCTGAAGACTAACAGGCAACCAATTACTTTATCAGAATATATAATTGGAAAGCCAATTAAGACTTCACTCCCTCTCCATGTTTTTTCACCAAAGATTTCTTCCCAACTTTCATTTTTATCATCTTTATTAATAATTGTTGGTTTATTATTTTGAATTATCTTTGATATTATAAAATTATTTAGATTAACAAAATCCTTGTAACCAGAGTTTGAATTATTTTGCTTTTTGTAACCACTATTTTCCAGATCAGTCATGTAGATAGCAGTTATATATTTTGGATTAACAACAGATACTAGGTCGATAATTTGTTCAATTAATTTCCCATAATGTGATTGAATAGCAGGTAGATCTGATATTTTTTGTGAATCATTATCAATATTTTTATCCGATAATTTATTTTTAAAAATATTTGGGAATGCGTACAGCAAGAAAATGATAGCTAATGCGCCAATAGATATTCCTTTAAGTATAAGAAACATAAAATTATCATAGTTTGGATATATCAATAAAATAAGAATTATAAAAAATAATATACTGACTGATATTTGTCGTTTAAATAACATCCTAAAAATTAAAAATCCCTGCGGTGAAATACATCAACTACAGAGATTTTTTTTAAAAGGTGGTAAAAGAGAATTATTTCTGATTTTTTACGAGCGCTTTGTTCTTTAATTTAAAATTTTTCTTATTAATAATTGTAGTATCTGAAGAATCAATTTTTGTTTCTTTCGAAACCAGCACTTGTGATTGTGTCTTTACATTTAGGTCATCAAGGTCTAAAGTTGGTGCATTTATATCTCCTGTAATTATTGGAGTCCTCTTATCCATTAGAGTTGATTCAGACCATCCATTAATACCAATAGAAATAAATGAGACTACTAATATCGACATCAAAGTAGCATAAAGAGGCGTAAAGCCAAAAAGAGTACTTGAAGGTTTTTCAATAATCTTTTTTGATGGTCGATTTTTTTCAAATTCAATTCTTTTAAATAAATTGGGCATAAATTCTTTTGAAGCTTTAACATTACTAAAGTTTTTTGTTGATTCCATTGTTAAACGTATTTCATCAACTAAAGTCTTAGCTTCAATGTTTGAGCCCATATATTCTTCAAAAATTTTTCTATCTGCAATGCTTAAATCATTATCTAAGTATGCTGAAATAGAATCTTCAAATTGGTAACGATTCATCTATATGTTATCTCCTATTTTTAAATCTTTCAATTCTTTTTGCAGTTGTAATCTTGCTCGATTTATTCTTGACTTAACCGTTCCTAGTGGAACGTCTACTATCTTACTTATTTCTTCATAAGAAAGTTCCTGGATATCTCTAAGAATAGTTACAGTCTTAAAGTGTAACGGTAGTTTATTTATAGCTATCTGAATTCTCTTTCCTAAGTATTCACTGTGAGCAATTTTATCAGCTGCAGGTTCAACTGAAGGTAATTCATAATCTCTATCTTCAGGCCCTAATTGACTCAAATTAGTTACTTTACGAGTTTTTTTCTTTCTGAGTTCTGTTTTTGCTAGATTTCCAGCAATAGTATATATCCAAGTTGAAAACTTAGCAATCTTCTTGTAGTAATGTTTGTGGGTATAGAGTTTAACTAAAGCATCTTGAACAATATCTTCAGCAGATTCAGTATCATTTACAAAACGATAAATATAATTTATTAAACGATCACGATATCGATTTACAAGTTCTACATATGATTGTTCATCTCCATTTTGAAAACGAAGAATCAATTCTTCATCTGAAAATCTAAATTCATTATCCATTGCTAAGGGTCGCATAGATAAATTCTGTAATGGCTGATTCATCTTTAATTCTTGAAGTTTTTAATTTTGCATCAATTTGCCCTAAACGTTTAAGGGCAAAAACAATTTCTTTATTTTTAAAATTCTTAGCATAATTGGGTAATTGTTTGTTAACACTCGGTGATAATCTAGTATAACCTTTTTTAAAGCTATTTGTTCCATTAAATATTTTAATAAATAAAAGTTCTTGAAAAAATTCAGTTAGAGGATATAATAAATTTACCATAGTAGTATCTTGCAAAACTAAAGCTCTACCAAGTTTTAGAGATTTATTTAATTGTTTTTTCCCAAGCAAGTTAAAAAATTCATATTGTCTATATTTTCTTTTCCAACCAGAAAATTGAGTAATATCAATTTGATTAATTTCATTTGGATCATCTATCGAAATTGAAATCTTATCAATTTCATTTTTTAAATGCCCCAATGAATCTCCAGCCATGCTTATAATGGAAGTTAAATTTTCATTAGATACCTCTGAAATTCCATTACCGCTAAAAAATAATTTTGCCCATTTTATCATTTCGTTCTCAAAAGGTGTAGAACAAATGATAGCTTTTGATAAAATCGCTAATGACTCCATAAACTTATTTTTTACACCATATTCGTTATGTGATATAACTAAAATATTATTTGGTGGAGGATTTTCATACAATTTTATTATTTCATCTCTAGTTTTTCCTCTAAGTCCATTTGGGTTCATTAAAATAAATATTTTTTTAGAATTAAATATATCTTGTGATCCTAATTGATCTATTATTTCTTTTGAACCCATGTCATCAGGAATTAGGTAGGTCTTATTTATTGGCTCATCATTAAATAATGTATTTGTTAACTGATTTATAAAAAAACTATGTAAAAATTGATCTTCACCCATCAGAAAATAAATGGGTTTATGATTACCAGATGTAAGTTCTTTATAAGCTAATTCAAATGGCTTTGTTTGCAATTGAAACCTTGGCATTTAAAAGAATACCAAGACAGTTAATCCAATCACGAAACAATAATAACCAAAAAAATAAAATTTCCCACTCTCAAGTAAATTTAACAACCATTTAAGACAAACGTAGCCAACAACGAAGGAGCTCAAGAATGCAACGACAAGACTGCTAAATGGTATTATAGTAAAATCTGATTGTGAATCTAAAGCCATCAAAAGTCCCGCGCCTGATATTGCTGGAATTGCTAATAAAAAAGAGAATTTAGCGGCATTCTTACCTGATATACCTAAAGCCAACGCCGTACAAATTGTTATACCTGATCGAGAAATACCTGGAATAATTGCAATTGCTTGAGTGATTCCTATCAATAGTGCTTTTTTGTTGTCAATAGGCACTGAACTTTTTTTAATTTTTTGAGAAAAAAATAATATTAAGCCTGTAAACATAAGTCCAATTGAAACTGCTTGAGTTGAATCAAATAATTCGGAGATATAAGATTTTGCTCCAAAACCAATAATTACAGCAGGGATTGTTCCTAACATAAGATAAAAGATATATTTACGTGTTTCTTTATCAGTTATATTCAAAATCAGTGATGAAATTTCTTTATAAAAAATACATAATACACTTAAAAGTGTGCCTAAGTGAGTAACAACTTCAAGACCATTACCTGGTAATTCTACATCTAATATCATTTGACCTAGCACAAGGTGACCTGAACTACTTATTGGTAGAAATTCAGTTAGCCCCTGAATTATCCCAAGTAATATTGCATCTAATAGTGTCATTTTTGTTAAAAAATCAAAGAAGAATATATTAGAAACTATATTGAATCAAAAGAGTGACTAATTCCACCCACAAATAGCAATCATCCTACCTGCAGACCTACCTTGTCTTCTATATGAATGAAACAATTCTTTCTCGCAATAAGTACATTGGTTACTTAAAAAAATATTATCTCTTTTTAAACCCGATTGAATTAGCTGATCTTTCACAATTTTTTTTAGATTTAACATCATTTTATATTTTTTACCTCTAAATGAATAAGATGAATCAAATTTAGATGCGACTTCTGGTCCTACTTCAAAACAACACTGCCCTATGGAAGGGCCAATAATTGCTAATATATCATTAGAATTATCTCCTTCATCTTTCAATTTATTAATTGCATTTTGAGATATATTTTTAACTGTTCCACGCCACCCAGAATGAATTAAACCAAAGTATTTTGTGATTGGGTTAAATAAAAATATAGGAATACAATCTGCTACTAAAATACTTAAGACCGCAGAGTTACTCTTTGAAATAATCCCATCAACTTCTTTTAAGGCACATGCCTTATCCACTAATTTAATATTATTTGAATGTACTTGATTAGGTATAACTAGATTAATCGAGTCATATCCAAGGGTTTTTACAAAGTTATTTCTATTTTTGATAGAAGAATAATCTTGATCACAATATGATAAATATGCATTAAACCCTTTAGTCCTAAAATGGTGCGAAAAGTCAATGTAATTATTTTTCAAGGTTATGGATTTTGTGAAAGAACAATTTGAAGTGAATCACCTCGAAAAACACCTTGGTGATTAAACCTTTGTCCATCAAACTCAAGTATTTGAAATGCAGCATTAATCTGGTTATTGTTCACGGAAGGTGAATAGAAAAACCCAACTCCTTTGTGAAAATCTAAATTTTGTAGTGCCATATTAAGTGATTCTCTTGATTGATATTCAAGATCAACTGTAGTTAATAATCTTGCTACATTAAACCCATTATAGAATGAATATTGTTGATCCCCATCGTATAGCTCAGGATCTACAATTTGTTGATTAAAATTGGTTATAATTGATAGCCCTTTTAAATGAGGCCCAATATTTTCTTTTTGTAAAATATTTATATTTTGCCAGTTATTATTTCCAATAATTTTTGTATCTAAATTATACATTGGTACCTGAGGTCCAATGAATTCTAAATCATCCAGATTTATAGGAAGATAAATACCATCTATAGTGCTAAGAATCACTTTTGAAGAATCTGAACTGCTCATTTTCTTTTTTTTCTTCTTAGGTAAATTAAAATAATCTTCTGTTGATATATCAAATAGAGCATCTAAGCTATCAATAGACATTCCTAAAGCTTCATCATAATTATCTTCTTTAGGTAAAAGTTTAAAGGCAATTCTTCTAATATTATTAAATTGCCTCTTGATATTCTTTGGTTGGCCTGAATACCACTCTGATACCACTACATTAGCCCCTAGCTGGTCAACTTCTTTAATAAAGGCATCCGTTTGAATTTCGCCATTTTGATTAGCTGGAGAAATTACTCCTAGATATTGTAAGCCCAATTGATTTACTGCATATCTAGCGGCCATTCTACCTTGAATAGCGAGTGTTGAATTAAAATGATAAGTTTTGTTATTTATGTCACTTAAATCATTTTGTTGCATCTTAGTTAAAATGATTGGGATAGCAGTTGTACTTAATGCACTAGTTAATGCTAAAGAAGACTGGTCACCTAGTGGTGAAATTATTGTTTTTACCTGTTTCATTTTTTCAAGGTTTCGCGCATCTATTATAACTTGCAGGTCATCACTTCGACTATCTTTAACTAAAATAGATAATCTTTGATTTTCTTTTTCCAAGGATTTCTCTCCAGCATAAAAACCAGAAAGGAAAGCTTCGCCTTCTTTAGCATTTTTTCCAGACATTGGTAAAACAATGCCAACCATTAAAACAGCTGAAGGAGGCTCATAAGACCTTCTTAGTAAATTCTCAAAGAAAAGAGAATATATATCTGGAAGGAATAATGGATTAATTTTGTTCAATGTTATTGCAGCTTCATCTGGTAATCCATTTAGCATATCAGAATTAGCTTTAGCAAGTAAATGTATATTTATTGATTCTTTTTTTCCTTCGAGGATAAGCATCTCATCTATAATTGAACTTGGTAAGCGGAGTTTAATTAATTTTAATAACTTAGAGTCAATTTTAGTGGTTCTCTTAAAATTCGAAGACAATGATCGTGACCTGTGATACATACGATAAGCTGATTCATAAGCAGATTCATTTACATATAAATCGCCTAAAGTTTCCATAATATTGACTAAATAGATAGTCTGAGGAAACTTAGAAAAAAAATTTCGCGTAGTCTCTTTTGCTTGATCAGGCTGGTTTAATGCTACCTGCGATTTAAGTAATAATAGTAAAGCTGGTTCTTCAATTGAAGAAAGTTCATCCGCTAATAGTTTTTTTAGGATAGTTGAGCTAGTTGCATACTTACCATTATTATAATTATCAACAGCTTGATTAAATTTTCTTTCGAGAATTTGAGATTGCATCCAACCTTGAGAAAAAAGCATACTAAACATTATAATTGAAGTTGCTATAATTTTTTTCATTTAATTAACAATCTCTTTTAATACCCATCCCTTTGGATCAACAATACCTTTTCCTCGTGGTTTTTGATCAAAATCAAATTTGAAATAATTTATCTTCTTCTCTAAATTTATTTGTCTGCAATCATTTGACCAGCAAACTTCAGTGGGAACTTCAAATATTGGCCACTCTTTTTTTTGTATTTGAGTAATTTTAACATTTAGAGTTCCTAATGTCTCTGATATTGATTGCCAATTCTCCTCATATAAAAGGCGTGGGTATCCAGGACTAAAAACCCATTGTTCAAAAAACCAATCTAATGATTGTCCAGAAACTTCTTCCATTATTTTCTGAAATTGTTCAGTTAGGACTGAGTCATGAAGAAAAGTTTTATAATATTTACGAATTCCTTCAAAAAATATTTTATCTCCTAAGTAGCCACGTAACATGTGTAATACCCAACCACCTTTTGAATAATTATTTGAGTTTAATAACTTAAAAAGATCTTTCTGTTCATAATCAATAATTGGTTTATTCGAAACTTCAGAACTAATCACTCGATTCAAACTACTTTGCATTCTTTTATCAAAAGATTCTTTTCCATCAGCATGCTCAAAAAATAAAGATCCAAAATAAGTAGCAAAACCTTCTGATAACCATAAATGGTGCCAATTTGCTTCAGTAACAGCATCACCAAACCATTGATGAGCTATTTCATGAGAAACTGTACCTTCAATATTTCTTCCTTTAGCAATTCCTTTTTCAGAATAGAAAATAGCAGAAGCATTTTCCATGCCACCAAAGCGAGTAGAAGACTGCACGTTAGCCAATTTTTCATAAGGAAAAGGGCCAATTAACTTAGTGAAGTAATTAACTATTTTGTCTGCCCTTCGAAATGATTGTTCTGCATTTTCAACATCCTCTGGATAAACCCAATAAGTTACTTCAATACATCCATCATCTCTTATTGAGGCAGGAGCATTTCCACAAGCAGCCAGACCAACTGTACGTATTTCTAAATCTGCAGCACCAATAACCATATTATATGTTGGAATAGGAACCGTTACTTTCCAAGACCAAGTTAAGCGGTCTTCTTTAGGTCCAATAGCCTCATTGAGCGTTTTTGTTGGTTGACCTTGAGCGTAACCATTTGCAATAACTTTCCATTCTTTTGGGGCATGGATATAGTAATCAACAGTTGCTTTATCACTTGGATGATCAATTGAAGGTAGCCAAAATCTAGTACGATTTGGCCAGTTATCTACGAATACAGTTCGATTACCATGTATATTATTTCCAATTATTAATCCATCATCAGCTTTCCCAGAATAACCAACGATGATAATAACAGTATCACCATAATTATAACCATTAAGCTTTTTCTCAATTATTCCTTCTTCATATTTGTAAGAAGAAACAATGCCATCTATTAATAACGAGTCAACTTTTAAGCCTGTAAAATCTAAGCGCATTATTGGATTATTTTTTTTTAAAACAGATTTTATTGATACTATAGCTTCAATAAGATCTGTTTTTTTACCTAATCCAATCTCTATATTATAATGAATCGCATCTAGATTTCCTTGATAATCATAATTTGTTGGAGCAACTCCAGCTTTGATAGACTTTGGTTCTTGTCCAATTAAAAAAGAACTACTAAAAAGAATAAAAAAAATATTATTAATAATTAGCTTTGAAATATTACTCACCAACTTTTTTAGTTTGAAGTATAACTTCCCTATTACTAAAGCCTTTAATCTCCCAACCACGTCCACATTTCATATCAATAAAATCTAATATCTTGATCTCTTCAAGTTTATCATCACTTAATTTTATAAACATAATATTATTACTCACTAATATAGTGTTTCCTTTGCCCCAACTACCTTGCTTACTTATTTCTCTCATTTAATTTTTCCTTTTTGAAAATAAATTTTCTAATAACAGTATGAAATTACACAATGAAATAACCAAACTCATAAATAAAGGTTGGGGATATACTAAAATTCATACTCATTTAAGAAAAAATAGATTCAAAATTGGGAAAAGTAGAACAACGGTCAATACAATGATTAAGAAAATGAAAAAGAGAGATGAGTTTTATCACCAACCGATTATGGATGGTTATGGGAATTTTAGAGTTGAGTGGAAAGAGGTTTAATCACTCCTTCACAGAACCATCTTCTTTATAATAAATCAATTCACCAAATCTTTCTCCGTCTTTGTAGGTTTCTTCACTATACTTATTTCCATTTTGATCCCAAATAGTATATAATCCATCAAGTCCATTATCATTATAAGTTCCTTCCGATTTCTTCTCACCATTTTCATACCAAGAAAGACTTAATCCATCTCGTTTATTATTTTTATAATATTTTTCAGAACTTCTCTTCCCATTTGCATACCAACCAATCCATTTCCCAACTTTAATACCATCTTTGTAGTTTTCCTCATAACTTTTTTGTCCATTCTCATGCCAAAAAGTAAATGACCCATCTACCTTACCATCTTTAAAATTTCCTTCAGACCACTTTTCTCCATTTTCATAAGTTTTAACAACTTGGGTAGGTTGTTGACTGTAAGAGAATGAAATTAGGACGGATAATAATGGTGGAAATATTTTCATAATTGTACTCCTTGGAGTTGACTTCAACTACTCTACAGTGGTGGAATGGTTTACGATGGGTGGAAACCATACCTCATTTTTGAACATATTATTACCACTCACAAGTTCAACCCTACGAATTATAGGTATATTGATGTTTCCCATAGAAAAAAGTTACACAATGAAGTAATGAACCTCCACAACAAAGGTTGGGGTTATACTAAAATACACCGTCATCTAATAAAAAATGGATTTGAGATTGGTAAGAGTAGAACAACAGTTGATATAATGATTAAGAAGATTAAGAAAAGAAAAGAATTCTTAAATCAAACTATCTACAAAAGTGGTTTCCAAGATTTCAGAGTTGAACTGCTTGAAAATTAAATGGTCAAAATGTTAGTAAATCACTAACTACCATAAATACAGCAAAAATGCATCCTAAACCACCAAGTAGCATTCCAACTTGCAATTCTGTAGATAACCCATTGTCATCTTTTGGGAAAAGTATTTTTCCTTTATCGTCAATAATCACGTCAACTGACTGTTGATCAAATAAATATATACTTTCATTAACTTTTCCTACGATCATTTCATTTGGAATCA
>Ga0209403_10004570_pt1 | contig 14966 bp, 16 predicted proteins | sample ArcticOcean_MG_C_8_FD_187440 | JGI IMG/M metagenome (GOLD analysis project Ga0209403, IMG submission 187440) | Marine microbial communities from western Arctic Ocean - ArcticOcean_MG_CB11_86 (SPAdes) (version 2) | ecosystem: Environmental > Aquatic > Marine > Oceanic | place: Arctic Ocean... | reverse complement strand
TAAAAATATAGCTAACCCAGAAAGTTTGATTTCTGCTATAAACCTTGCATACTTAATGAGTGTTAACAAAGATAATGTCTAACCCAATCGATTGCCAACTTCCAACTATAAAAGAAATCCTTAAGAAAAATAATATAAAACTACATAAATCTCTTGGTCAAAATTTTTTATTTGATATTAACCTCACTGATAAAATAGTTAGAAAATCTGAGCCTGTTTTATCTACTATAATTGAAATTGGACCAGGGCCAGGAGGCCTAACAAGATCTATTCTTAAAAAAAATCCCAATATTCTTTTTGCAATTGATAAAGACAGCCAATCAGAGTTAATGTTGAGTGACTTAAAAGAACTTTATGGAGATAAACTTCAAGTTATTATTGCAGATGCAATAAATTATCCCATATGGAACCTAGGAAATGAGCCAAGACAAGTTATTGCTAATTTACCTTATAACGTAGGCACCAAAATGTTAATATCTTGGTTAAAGCATATAAATAAATTTGAAAAACTTACATTAATGTTTCAAAAAGAAGTGGCTGATAGAATTTTAGCACCTGTTGGCTCTTCAAATTACGGAAGATTATCAATTCTTACAAATTGGTTAACTAAAAGTAAAAAATTATTTGACATACCTGGATCAGCATTTATACCTCCTCCAAAAGTAACATCCACTGTGATTGAATTAATACCAATGGAAAATCCAATTTTTGATGTGTCTTTTAATTCTTTAGAAAAAATTACTCAAATGACTTTTAGTCAAAGAAGAAAAATGTTGAAAAGTAGCCTTAAAAAAATAAATGGCGAAGCTATTTTAGAAGATTTAAATATTTCTTCTAGATTACGCCCTGAAGAATTAACTATCATTGATTTCTGTAGAATTGCAAAAAAAGCATATCCTTGATTAGCTACAATATATTTAAAATTATAAAAGGTTATTTACAATATTTTGAAGTGAGGTTTGTCTATGCTTTCTTAATCTCTCAGAATATAAAATTGATTTAACTAAGTTAACAGCTATGTCAATTTCTTCATTTATTATTACAAAATCATACTCATTATAATGGCTAATTTCTTTTCTAGCTTCTGACATTCTTTTATTAAAGTCTTCTTTATTCTCACTTGCTCTATTTCCAAGTCTATACTCCAATTCTTTAATAGAAGGTGGTAAAATAAATATTTTAACAATATCTTCTGGCATATGTTTCTCTATCTGCCTAGTGCCTTGCCAATCAATATCTACTAAAACGTCAATTCCATCTTCAATTTGTTGTAAAACTTCTGCTTTAAGAGTTCCATAAAAATTTCCAAAAACTTTTGCACTCTCAATAAAGTCATTATTACTCATCATCGTAATAAACTCTTCATCAGCTTTAAAAAAATAATCTTTTCCTTCAATCTCACCTTTTCGTTTCTTTCTTGTAGTAACGGAAACTGATAGACTGACATTATCAACTTTTTCAATAATGTTTTTACATATAGTTGTTTTACCTGCTCCAGAAGGTGATGAAATAACTAAAACTAGGCCTCTACGATTATTTTTTATCACTTTGCTTATCCTTAACTATATTATCTTTCCATAATTTAATATTTTTCTTATGTAAACTATATGTTCTTGAAAATCTATGCTCACCTTTACCATTACTAACAAAATACAAGTAATTTGTTTTTTTAAAACTCTTTAAAGCATCCATAACATCCTTACCTGGATAAGAAATTGGTGTTGGGGGTAAACCATAAATAAAATATGTATTAAAAGGATGAGATACCCTTAACATTTTCTTAGTAAGTTTTTTACCACTAATATTCAATCCATATGCAAGTGTAACATCTGATTGAAGTTTCATATTATTGTTAAGTCTATTGATGAAAACGCTTGCTATTAATTGACTTTCTTTAAAATTTTTAGCCTCTCTTTGAATTATTGAAGCAAGAACTAGTAAATCATACTTATTGTTTAAAATATAACTTTTAGGACGATTCTGCCAAACCTCACTTAAAATTAAATCTTGTGCTAATTTCATACGTCTTAATAATTTTTTTCTAGAATAACCCCATTTATAATTATAAGTATCAGGTTTATAAATTCCTTCTTTTAACTTTGGTATTTTTCCAAATAAGCCATTAGCACTCAAGAGTTTAATTCTTAAATCATTTGCTGTCCAACCTTCTATAAGAGTGAAATTCCTAGTTATGGTGTTCCCATTTTGAAAAAGATTTTGCACATCATTTATTGATGATCCTTTCGGAATTAAATATTCACCAGCTTTAGGGACAAAGTTTTTATTATAAAATAAAGATATAATTCTCCAGTTTAAATATGATATAACTATGTTATGGGATTTCAATTGCTTTAAAAGATGTTTTTGACTAATATTTTTTTTAAATAAAAAATGTATATCTTGTTTTACAATTACTTCATTTTTAAATTTAGATATATACCAATAAGAACAAATAATTGAGACCATAAAAAAAAATAAAAGAGATAAAAAAACTTTTAATTTTAAGTTCAATCTGCATTACCAATTATTAAACTTGCGTTAGTCCCACCAAAACCAAAAGAATTTGATAATACATTTCTTATTAATCTTTTCTTTGCTTTTAAAGGAACTAAATCAAATCCATTTGCTTCCTTATCAGGATTTATTAAATTATTTGTAGGAGGCACAGTTTGATTTACAATAGATAGAATAGAATATATTGCCTCAATTGCACCAGCAGCACCTAAAAGATGGCCTGTTGCAGATTTTGTTGAACTAACGCTTATGTTTTTTACGTCATTATTTAGCAATCTTCTTATAGCTTTTAATTCAATCATGTCACCTAATGGAGTAGAAGTTCCATGTGCATTAATATAATCTAGATCAGATATTTTTAATTTAGAGTCTTTTAATGCAGATTGCATAGCCCTAAAACCTCCATCTCCTGATACAGCAGGGGCAGTGATATGATGTGCATCTCCTGACATCCCATACCCTTTTATTTCTGCGTAAATTTTTGCTCCTCTTGATAGGGCATGCTCTCTTTCTTCAAGAACTAATACTCCAGAACCTTCGCCCATGACAAAACCATCTCTATCTTTATCCCATGGCCTAGATGCTTCTAAAGGGTTATCATTAAAGTTAGTACTAAGCGCTCTAGCTGCTGCAAAACCTGCCATACCTATTCTACAGCAAGCAGCTTCTGCTCCGCCTGCAACCATCACATCTGCATCACCATATTTTATAATTCTTGAAGCATCACCAATTGCATGAGCTCCAGTTGAGCAAGCGGTAACGACCGAATGATTAGGTCCCTTAAAGCCATATTTAATACTAACTTGACCAGACAACAGATTTATAAGAGCTGATGGTATAAAAAAAGGGCTGATTTTTCTTGGTCCTTTTTCGTTCATCAATTCTGTTGTCTTGGCAATAGTTTCAAGACCACCAATTCCTGAACCAAGTATTACCCCTGATCTGTTTTTTTGATTTTCACTTAATGGTACCCATCCTGAATCTTCTACAGCCTGAATAGCAGATATAATTCCATACGCTATAAATCTATCAACACGTTTCTGTTCTCTGGGTTCTAACCACTGATCCATATCCAAACCAGCTTCAGGATCTTCATCTTTTGAAGGTATTTGACCAGCTATTTTGCATGGGATGTCTGATACATCAAAATTAAGTATTTTTTTAATACCGACAGCACCAGATATCAAACGCTTCCAGTTAATATCAACACCATTACCCAATGGTGTTAACATACCTAAACCTGTAACAACAACTCGACGCATAAACAACTCCCAGTCATAACACGAGCAAAATATTTTATATGAAATTAACTATTTGCAGATATAAAATCTATTGCATCTTTAACAGTTTGAATTTTTTCAGCTGCATCATCTGGAATTTCACATTCAAATTCTTCTTCAAAAGCCATAACTAATTCTACAGTATCTAAACTATCTGCACCTAAATCGTCAATAAAGCTTGCGCCCTCAATTACCTTTGATTCTTCTACTCCAAGATGTTCTACTACTATTTTAGTCACGCGGTTAGCTATGTCACTCATTATTATTGCCCCTTAAATTTATTAGTGCGGATTAAAGCTTTGTTGGATCTAAATTTTTTATATTAAAAGTTTTCCTCGAGTAGCATATATACATAAATATGCCAAGCATATATTATTATTTTTTAATTAAATTAAAAAAATCATAACATACCCATACCACCATTAATATGTAATGTTGTTCCAGTTATAAAACTAGATTCTTCACTTGCTAAATAAACACACGCAGATGAAATATCTTCTGGTTGGCCAAGCCTGTCAACAGGAATATTCTTAATTATACTATTAGTTTGATTTGCTGTAAGTCTATCGGTCATTGGTGTCGAGATAAAGCCAGGAGCTATTAAATTACAAGTTATTCCTCTACTAGCAACTTCAGCTGCTACAGACTTAGTTAAACCAATTAAGCCAGACTTTGAAGCAGCATAATTACTTTGACCTGCATTGCCAGTGTGGCCAACTATAGAACTAATGAAAATTATTCTTCCATATCTTCTTTTTAACATTCCTCTTAGAATTTGTCTTGTTAGTCTCATAGAAGCTGTAAGATTAATGTTAATCACATTATCCCAATCTTCATCTTTCATTCTCATTAAAAGTCCATCAATAGTTATACCTGCATTATTTACAAGAATATCTACTCTACCAAAATGATTCTCAGCCTCTTTGGCCATTGAAGCAATACTGTCCTTATCTCCTATATCAGCAACTATACCTTTTACATCATTTCCAAGATCAGTAACAAGTTTATCAAGGATATCTTTTTTAGTTCCGGATAAAATTAATTTTGCTCCACGCGCTTTCATTTCTTTGGCGATAGCCATACCAATTCCACCTGTCGCACCTGTTATCAAAGCTGTTTTACCTGATAAATCAAACATTAATTTCTCCATAGTTATAATATATTTATTAAATTATTTTTAATAACTCATCAAAATCAGATGGTTTTTCAACATTAATAGCCTTTACATTATCAATCATTCGTTTTGCAATGCCTGTTAAAACTTTTCCGTTTCCAAGCTCTATAATTTTATTTACACCTAACTTATTTGCTAAATTCATAGTCTCCCTCCATCTAACCGTGCCTGTAACTTGATCTATTAAATTCTGTTTTAATTTGCTAGTTTCTTTTTCAGGTAAAGCATTAATATTACATATTATTGGAACAGTAGGAGAATTGAAATTCAATTCATTTAAAGCCTTCTCCATAATCAATTGGGCTGGCTGCATTAATTGACAATGAAATGGGGCACTCACTGGGAGTATGACCGCCCTTTTAACTCCAAAATCTTTTGATAACTCTATTGCTTTATCAACAGTCAATTTATCTCCACTAATTACTACTTGTCCATCGGCATTATCATTTCCAATATTGCAAACACCAATTGATTCTACTTCTTTTATTATTTTCTTAGTAGTTTCTATATCAGCACCTATAAAAGCTGCCATTGCTCCTTGATTTAAAGGTACTGCTTGTTGCATTGCATCACCTCTTAATCTTAATAACCTTGCACATTCTTTTAATGAAAATACATCAGCAACTGTCATTGACGTGTATTCTCCTAATGAATGTCCACAAATATAATCTGATAATTCAGGTAATTTTTTATTAGTTAATTTATTTAAAACTCGATAAACAGCAACACCACAAGCCATTAGAGCTGGTTGTGCATTAGATGTAAGAGCTATATCATGATCAGAACCCTCCCACATTATTTTGCTCAAACTAAAATCAATAGCATCATCAACTTCTTCAAATACTTCTTTAGCCTCAACAAAATTTTCTGACATTTCCTTACCCATCCCAATTTTCTGAGAACCCTGACCTGGAAAAACAATCAAATTCATTTTAACTCCTTATTTATTGAAATTTTATATTTTTTAATTAAATCATTGCATAATTTCAATAAACATTTATGTTCCACAAATAATTTAAATACTAGCATAAAATATTTTTTTTGTTTTATGTGCTCCTTGCTAGATAATATATTATCTGGTCAACCTGGGTAAAAAAAAACCTGACAGCCATAAGGAGATTGAAATGGCATTATACGAAAGTGTAATAATTGGAAGACAAGATTTAACATTAAGTCAATTTGAATCATTAATAGAAGAATTTATTTTAGTACTCAAATCTCAAGAGGGAGATGTTAAGAAAAGAGAATACTGGGGACTTAGGAATCTTGCATACAAAATTAACAAAAATCGCAAGGGCCATTATACATTGTTAAACATTGATGCCCCTACTTCTGCAGTATCTGAGTATGAAAGATTAATGGGATTACATCAAGATATTGTAAGATTTTTAACAATAAGAATTGATAAAATTAATGACAACCCTTCACCCATGATGAATGGCAAAACTGAACGTAATAGATCTGAAAGCTCAGAAGATAGTTTTACACCACCTGCTAACAAACGTGTGGAATAGGAGATTTACATGACACAATTAACAATCAAAAGACAAGCTCTTAGAAAACCATCTTCAAAAAGACGAAAGTCATGTCCTTTTTCTGTACCAAATACACCACCTATAGATTACAAAGATTTAAAGGTTCTAACTAGATATGTATCAGAAAGAGGGAAAATTATTCCTTCTAGAATTTCTGCTGTATCAGCAAAGAAACAAAGAGAATTATCAAAAGCAATTAAAAGAGCAAGATTTTTAGCATTAATGCCTTATGTTGTAGGTTAAATCTGGAGAATAATATGAATATAATTCTATTAGAGCGTATAGAAAAATTAGGTCAAATTGGTGACTTAGTATCAGTTAAACCTGGTTATGCCAGAAACTTTTTGCTTCCAAAAGGCAAAGCTGTATTTGCATCAAAAGAAAATATTAAGAACTTCGAGGAACAAAAAGTTCAATTAGAAGGGGCAAATATTACTAAGAAGAATGAAGCTTCTACTTTAGCAAAAAATATTGATTTAAAAGAAGTGGTAATCATTAGAGCAGCAAGTGAAGCTGGACAATTATATGGATCTGTATCTGCAAAAGACATTGCTCAATCAATTAGTGATGCTGGGCTGACTATCGATAAAAGTCAGGTAAGTTTAAATAAATCATTAAAGTCTTTATCGTATGAGGACATCTCCATAAAACTTCATCCAGAAGTTTCTATTAATATAAAATTAAACATAGCTCGATCAAATGAAGAATCTATAGAACAAAATAAATTAGGTAGAGCCATAATTAGCACTGAAACTGGTGGAGGTGATATCAGATCAGAAAGAGCTCAAAAAGATGCGAAGCGATTTGATAAAAAAGATGATAAAATAACTGATAAAAATGTTAAAATTATCCCAGAGCTAGAAACAGATAAAAATGAAGATGATGATGAAATTAAAAGCGACTTAACAAATAAAGATATTAATGACGTTACAAATTAATTTTTTTTTATTAGTCTAATTAATCTAATGTTATTATTTTAAATTTATTTAAATTAAGTTACTTCTGTTAGTATTATTATGGATGAAAGTTTAAATGAAACTCCTAGAGTTGCTGATCATTTATTGTCAGAAAATCAAACTAATACAGTAAATAAAATGCCTCAAAATATAGAAGCGGAACAAAGTTTAATTGGTTCCATTCTATTTGATAACAAAGTAATGGAAGATCTTCCTACTAATTTTGCTAGCAGACATTTTTTTGATCCCCTTCACTCAAGTATTTTTGAAGCCTGCGTATCATTAACTGACAATGGACGGTTAGCTGACCCTGTTACCCTTAAAGGATATTTAAAAGACGATGTTTCTTTAAGAGACATTGATATAGAACAATATCTTTTAGATTTAAGAGAAGGGACACTTTCGTTAAGTAAAGCTAAGTTTTATGCAGATGAGCTAAGAAACTGTTATATAAGAAGATCTCTTATTAGAATTGGTGATGATTTAATCGATAGGTCTATAAACCCTTCAATTGAAATATCTCCGGACCAAGAAATATCAAATACGGAAGAACAACTCTATAACCTTGCTGAAAAAGATCAAGTAAACAGTGGCCCTATAGATTTCAAAACTGTATTGGGAAAAGCAACTAATCAAATCAACGAAGCATATCAGAGAAAAGGAAGCTTATCTGGTGTAGATACAGGATTTTCTGGATTAAATCGTCAATTAGGTGGATTAAATAAATCAGATCTACTTGTTTTAGCAGGGCGACCTGCAATGGGGAAAACAGCACTAGCTACAAACATAGGTTTTAATGCTGCAAAAAATAGTAAGGAAGAGAATAATCAATCTGTATTAATTTTTTCTCTTGAAATGTCTGCAGAGCAATTAGCACAAAGAATTCTTGCTGAACAATCTACTATTGACTCACACAAACTAAGAAATGGTGACATAAGTGAAAAAGAATTTTCTGATCTTGTTTCAACACAAAATGAAATAATGAATTTACCATTTTTTATTGACGACACTCCAGCAATTTCAGTTGGCCAGATTGCATCTAGAGCCAGAAGGTTAAAAAGAACCAATGGCCTAGCACTAATAATAGTTGATTATATCCAGTTAATACAAGGAACCAAAGCAAGTGAAGCACAAGGTAGAGTCCAAGAAGTTTCAAGTATTACTAGAGGTCTCAAATCACTGGCTAAAGAATTAGATGTACCTATTCTTGCCTTATCTCAACTTAGTAGAGCTGTTGAACAAAGAGAAGACAAGAAACCTATTCTTGCTGATTTAAGAGAATCAGGATCAATTGAACAAGATGCAGATGTAGTTATGTTTGTGTATAGAGAAGAATATTACTTAGATAAAAGTGAACCAACACAGAGAGATAATGAAAATCAAGAAAATTTTAATGAACGATTTTTAAGATGGCAAGATAGAAGAAATTTAGCTGAAGGCAAAGCCGAAATCATTATCTCTAAACAAAGACATGGACCAACAGGAATAATACAAGTCCAATTTGAAGCTAAATATACTAGGTTCATGGATTTAGTTCAGGATGATAGATTACCCGATCAAACTTATTAAGATTTACAATTTAAATTTGTATAGAGAAAATTAAATGCAAGGATTTTTAAATATATCTTTAAATAAAATTAAATCTAATTGGATAGCTCTTAATGCCGCCTCCCAAGGAAAAGCAGCCGCAGTAATTAAAGCTAATGCTTATGGGTTAGGAATGAATAAAATTGCAAAAGCATTAGTTGAAGTTGGATGTAACTATTTCTATGTTGCAAATATAGATGAAGCTATAGAATTAAGAAAAGAAAACACTTCAAATAAAATATCTATTGCCATATTTGAAGGGTTTTTTGAAGGTAGTGAGCTTATTTATTTTAATAATAATTTAATTCCAATAATTAATAATTTAAATCAACTAAAAAGATTAAATGACTTCAACGTTTTAAATAAAAAAAATCAAACTATAAAAGCTATACTAAATATAGATACAGGGATGAATAGACTTGGATTAAACTCAGAAGAGATTAACTTTATACTAAGAAACAAATCTATTTTGTACAATACTAAATGGGAGTTCATCATGTCTCATTTAGCAAATTCAAATGATATTGCAAATAAAAATAATTATAAACAATTAAAAAAAATAATAACATTTTCTAAAGCAATGCCAAATGTAAAGTTAAGTCTTGCTAATACTTTTGGAATAAAATTGGGATCAAAATTTTGTCTAGATCAAACTAGGCCTGGCATTGGGTTATACGGAATTGATGGTGATGGAAATAATATTAATTTAATGTCTCAAAACTTAAAAATTCCATTTGAATTGTTTGCTCCAATAATTCAAATCAAAAATGTAAATGTTGGAGAAAAAATATCTTATGGTGGCATTGATACTACAAATAAAAATTCAAAATTAGCAACAATAGGAATAGGATACGCAGATGGATGGCTTAGATTATTAAAAAAAAATAGCTCTTTTTTAATAGAAGGACAAGAATGCAAAGTAATTGGAAATATAACAATGGACAGCTTTATATTAGATATCACTAATATAAAAAAAATAAAATTAAGGGAAGAAAGTTATGTAAACTTAATAGATAATTCTAATCTTAAACATATTTTAAGAAATTTAGAAATAATTAGCTATGAGTTTTTAACTCTAATTGGTAATAGAATAGTAAGAAGATATAACTGAACAAGTTATTTAGACAAGATAGGGTATCTAAATTTTGATAAAAACAATAGCAAATATATTTGGATCCATTGGTTATACTTGTTTAAGATTTTTATCTCAAATTGGAAATTTTTTTATATTTTGCATTACAGCACTTTTTTGGACTATTCGACCTCCGTGGTATTTTAAACAGATATTTTCACAAATTATAGATATAGGTTTTTTTTCTTTACCTGTTGTTGGCCTAACTACATTTTTTTCAGGAATGGTTTTAGCTTTACAAACTTATAGTGGATTCTCTGAGTTTAATTCAGAATCGACAGTCGCAAGAGTGGTACTAACATCCATCACAAGAGAACTAGGGCCTGTTTTAACTGGTCTCATGGTTGCAGGAAGAGTAGGAGCAAAAATGGCTGCTGAAATTGCTACCATGAAAGTCACTGAGCAAATAGATGCTTTAGGGACTCTCGGCACTAGACCAATGCAATATTTAATAGCTCCTAAACTAATAGCATCAATAATTTGCATTCCTTTTTTGGTTTTAATAGGTAATACAATTGGAATTTTAGGAGGTTATATTATAGCAACTTATAAGCTAAATTTTAACTCTGAGTTATATCTTTATGCAACTTTAGAGTATTTACAATGGATTGATGTCATTCAAGGATTAGTAAAAGCTGCGATTTTTGGTTATATAATTTCAATGTTAAGCTGTTATTTTGGTTACAATGCTTCAAGAGGTGCAGAAGGTGTAGGGTATGCGACAACAGCTGCTGTTGTAACCTCATCGGTTATGATCCTAACTAGCACTTATATTATTACAGCTTTATTTTTTGGTTAAAAAAATGAACACTAAACAAACAAATAAAAAAGTTATAGAAGTACGGAATTTATCAAAAAAATTTGATAAAAATATTGTGTTACAAGATATTAATTTTGATCTTTGTGAAGGTGAATCATTGGCTATCATTGGTGCTTCTGGATCTGGAAAATCTGTTCTCTTAAAAAATATAATTGGTCTTTTAAAACCAGATAAGGGATCAATTAAAATTAATAATATAGAAACTATAAACTTATCTAGGGCTAAAAAAGAAAATTTAATACTTGATCTTGGTATTACTTTTCAACATGGAGCATTATTCGACTCTCTAAAAATTTGGGAGAATGTAATTTTTAAAATCCAAAGGCTTAAAAAATTATCTAAAATTGATGGTCAAAAGCTAGCACTAGATGTAATAAAAAATTTAGGATTAAAAGCTGAAATTTTAAATTTATACCCTTCAGAAATATCGGGAGGAATGCAGAAACGTGTAGCGATTGCAAGAGCTATCTGTAGCAAACCTAAAATATTATTATTTGATGAACCTACATCAGGATTAGATCCTGTAACGGGAAGCGTTATTGATGAATTAATAGTTAATTCTGTAAAAAGCTTAGGAGCAAGTGCCATAACAATCACTCATGACATGGCTTCTGTGAGTAGGATTGCAGACAAAGTTATACTCATTGATCAACATAAAATTTCGTGGGTAGGAACACCTCATGAAATGCTTAGGTCAGACAATTTAAAAATTCAAGATTTTATTAAAGCTATTAACCCAAGTTTATTTAAATAAAAAATGAAATCAAACAAACAATACATTTGTCAATCTTGTGGTTCTGTTTATATGAAATGGACTGGAAAGTGTGAACACTGCAACGAATGGAATTCATTAATAGAAGAAAGTAATTCAAAACCATCTGGACCTTTATCAAAATCAAAAGGTCAAACAATTAATTTTGAAACTTTAAACAATGATATAATTGAATATCCAAGATTGAAAACCAATATAGAAGAAATGGACAGAGTAATTGGTGGTGGCTTTGTATCAGGATCTGTAACTCTTATTGGTGGCGATCCTGGCATTGGAAAATCAACTCTTTTATTGCAAATAGTAGGTAATCTATCAAAAATGGATGAAAATTGTCTCTATATTTCAGGAGAAGAAAGCATTTCACAAATTAAAATACGTGCAGATAGGTTAGGTATCCAAGATAAACGTATTCAATTTGCATCAGTCACTAACGCGGCAGATATAGCCACCACAATGAATGTAATGAAGAAAAGGTGTGTGCTTGTAATTGACTCTATTCAAACAATGTATTTACCTCAGGTGGATAGCTCTCCAGGGACAGTAAGCCAAGTAAGAGCATCTACAAATGAATTAATAATTGCAGCTAAAAAATCTAATTCAATATTAATTTTAATTGGCCATGTTACAAAAGATGGTTCTATCGCAGGACCAAGAATCTTAGAGCACATGGTTGATACAGTTTTGTATTTTGAAGGAGAAAACCATTTTCAATATAGAATTTTAAGAAGTATTAAAAATAGATTTGGGCCAACAAACGAAATTGGTGTTTTTGAAATGTTAAGTAATGGATTAAAACAAATAGTTAACCCATCTGAATTATTTTTATCTGATCGGCAAAAAAACGTTTCAGGAAGTGCAATTTTTGCTGGATTAGAAGGCACAAGACCTATCTTAATTGAAGTGCAAGCTCTAGTAACCCCTTCTACCCTTCCATCGCCCAGAAGAACTATTGTGGGCTGGGATATAGCACGATTATCAATGTTAAGCGCAGTTTTAGAATCTAGATGTAAAATTCATTTATCTAATATGGATATTTTTCTCAATATTGCTGGAGGTATAAAAATCTATGAACCCGCGGCAGATTTAGCCGTCGCAGCAGCTATAATTTCATCAGTAAAAAATATACCTTTATCATTTTCATCTGTTTATTTTGGAGAAGTTGGGTTATCAGGTGAAATCAGGAAAATACCACAACCAGAATTAAGAATTAAAGAAGCATATAAATTAGGCTTTGATACAATTACTTTACCAAGCAAACAAAAAGTTATGAAAAAAGAAGATTTGAGTTATATTAATATAACCCTATTAAATGATTTGGTTCGTTTAATCACAGACAATGTATAGAGTATTTTTTATTTTATGGAATTTTTAAATAACATATATTTTAATATAATTGATTTGATTGTAATTAGTTTTATTTTAATATCTTGTATTGTAGCTTCATATAGAGGCTTTGTTAAAGAAGTATTTAGCATGATTTGCTGGTTAGCTGCTCTTATGGCTGCATTTTACTTACATGAAAAATTTAAAATTGAGCTTCAAGAGTATATAAGTCAAAAAATTATTATAGATGTAGTTTCTTTTGGCATTCCTTTTTTAATCACTTTATTTATGTCAAACTTAATTTCAAGATGGCTTTCTCCCAAATTTTCTTTACCAGGGTTGTTTTTTTTTGATAAAATAGGTGGATTTATATTTGGAATTTTAAGGGGAGTTTTCTTTATAGTATTATTATATCTGGGTTTCTTATATCTATTAGGCCCAGAAAAAAGAACTCCTTTGCCTAACCTTTTATTAAAAGCTAAAACGTATAATTATATAAAAAAATCAGCCGATATAGCTGTTAAATTATTTCCAATAGAACTGAATATTAAAGATGAAACTAACAATGACATAAATGAGAAAGAAGATTTTCTTAATTAATAAATAATTATAAATTGATAATTTTAATTAAAGGTAAATAATGTATTGTAAACATAGTGATCACTTAAAAGAAGAATGTGGTGTATTTGGCATTTTTGGAACCGAAGAAGCCGCGGTACTTACAACATTAGGATTACATTCTCTTCAACATAGAGGACAGGAAGGAGCAGGTATTGTAAGTTTTGATGGCAATAGTTTTCACTCAATTAGAAAACAAGGTTTAGTTGGAGATAATTTTAATAATACGAATATTTTATCACAGTTGCCAGGAAAAACAGCAATAGGACATGTAAGATACTCAACAACTGGTGAGTCTAAACCTGAAAATCTTCAACCCTTTTTTGCTAATTTAGCACTTGGAGGATTTGCATGCGCTCATAATGGAAATCTAACAAATACTTTTTCTTTAAGAAAAAAGTTAGTTGATAGTGGTTCTATATTCCAAACAACTTCTGATACTGAAATAATTTTACAATTAGTAGCTAGATCTAAAAAAAAGACATTGGTAGATAAATTAATTGACGCCCTTTATCAAATTACAGGTGCTTATTCATTAGTTATTTTAACAAATAAAAAACTAATAGGTGTAAGAGATCCTTATGGTATTCGTCCCTTAGTACTTGGAGATAAGGATGGGTCTCCTGTATTAGCTTCTGAAACATGTGCATTAGATATGATTGGAGCTAAATATGTAAGAGATATCGAAAATGGTGAAATCATAATAATAACAGAAAATGGGATAGAATCGAAAAAACCTTTTAAAAAATTAAAAGAACGGCCATGTATTTTTGAAAGAATTTATTTTGCAAGCCCAGATAGTATTGTTGGTGGAAAGACAGTTTATACATATAGAAAATCTCTTGGTGAACAACTTTCAATAGAGAATAATATTTCAGCTGACGTTGTAGTACCTATTCCTGATTCTGGAGTCTCTGCAGCAATAGGTTTTTCTCAGAAATCTACTATTCCTTTTGAATTAGGCATTATAAGAAGTCATTATGTTGGTCGAACCTTCATAGAACCTTCTCAATCAATTAGACAGTTTGGAGTAAAGCTTAAACATAGCGTTAATAGATCCTGTATAGAAAATAAACGTGTCATATTAATAGATGATTCAATAGTAAGGGGAACTACCGCTAGCAAAATTGTAAAAATGGTTTATGAAGCTGGTGCAAAAGAAGTACATTTAGGAATATCATGTCCACCAATAAAGCACCCTGACTTTTATGGTATTGATACACCTAACTATAATGAATTGATCGCCTCACATGCT
>Ga0209403_10004560_pt1 | contig 14986 bp, 18 predicted proteins | sample ArcticOcean_MG_C_8_FD_187440 | JGI IMG/M metagenome (GOLD analysis project Ga0209403, IMG submission 187440) | Marine microbial communities from western Arctic Ocean - ArcticOcean_MG_CB11_86 (SPAdes) (version 2) | ecosystem: Environmental > Aquatic > Marine > Oceanic | place: Arctic Ocean... | reverse complement strand
TTATCATACCCTTCTTCTCTATCTAAATCTTCATTATCTTCATCCTTTTTCTTTTTTCTTCGTCTTCTGTTGAGTAACAACGGAACTCCGTATTTTAACGCCAACATTCCCAAGCTCATACCACCAAGAGTAAAGCTTACATTTTCAACAGTGTTGCCATTACCGCCAGTTGGCCCATCAAGATAATGCATTCCTCCTTCTTTCAATTCATCTATAACCCTATCTTTATCACTCGCAAAGCTCAAAAGTTCATCAATTCTAGACTTAAGAGTTAGCTTCTGGCCCTCAACAGCGCCAAGCATATCTTTTAGTCCGTTGATTTCATTATTGGCTCCCGAAAGATTCCCATTAATTCCAGACAACTCTGCCTTGAGACTCTCGGAAAGACCCTCTAAATTAGTCAGTTTTTCTTTAAGCTCAGTAATCTTATCAAGATACTCTTGACGCTCTTTTGCAAAGTCTAATGGAGGTTCCGTAGGGCCACCATCGGGGTTTGGTCTGCCGGGCCAACCATTAAAACCACCGCCGTTGTCTGGTGGATTTGGGTTAGAGGGAGGCAATTGAGGAGGTTGGTTTGGAGGCCTATTATCCCAAGGACACCAAGGAAACAAACCGTTTCCTTCGTATAGCTCACCAACTTTGATACCGCCATAATATTTTGCCGTATCTTCGATGCTGCCATCGTTCATCTTCAGTTCAGGGCAAAACATAAACTCACCCTTGATGGTTTTCCTGAGACCTCCCTTATAGGGAATAACCACATGGTCTTTAATTTTATGACCACAGTGCGGACAGACTTTACTTAATCTTTCTTTTGCGGACTTAGTGTTTTTCGCTTCTTCTTTTTCGTACACTAAGCCATAAGAGGTCTCAATGGGATAGCCTCTGCCGTTGCCCTCCATTATGTCATATATCTGCTTTAACGACAAGCCAGCGCCGTAGTCGTTTGGGCCATCATCTGTCCAAGCCCCATCTCCAACTCTCCAAGCTAGCAGGACGCCCAGCCTAGTGTGAATCACCCCCTCTCCATCTTTGATAAGAATGAGAACTCCGCTACCTGATTGACCGCCAATAGGAGCGGCGTTAAAACTAACAACGGCTCCTGTGTTATTAAGAACTCTGCCCTTCCATGCGGTGGCCCATTGAGCAGACGGGCATCCACCGGCCATTACAAGGTCATTTGCCCCTATCTTTGTGCCCTTGGGGGCAAGAGGAATGACTCTGGGAGGATATCGACCAAAATATTTCTTTTTTACTGAGACTACAGCTAAGTCAAGGGCTGTGCCTTCTTCGTAAGCTACGTATTCAGTTTTAAAAGGAATCATTGCAGATTTGTAGCCGTCTTGGAAAAACTCCAAGTGGCCTTTTCTAGCTCTTTCGATTACATGACCGTTGGTCAATACGTAGTAGTTTTCTTCATCTTCTTGAAAAACAGTCCCGCTGCCGCGAGCGCTATTTGTGTTTACTCTACACACGGCGTCTAGAGCTTCATCCATTGTTAACGGCTGAGCATTTGCCGTATTTATCATGCACCCTAGAGCAAGGGCGATAGCAAATAGTAGTTTTTTCATTATGTTGGACCTTTCCATAGGGCATTAACCGTCAGAAAGTCCTTGTCACAAAGTCCTGATTATCGTAGTTACCAGTCTTTTTCTATAGTAAACTGATATGAAAATAGCGCCGACCTTGCTAGGTCAGCAGGAGTGGTTGCGGAATCTGCCAAATACGGAGTTGGGTCAAGGTAGTTTTTTCTATAGGCGTAGGTAACAGCCGTACTGCAAACAAAAACTTCGTTTGGCTCTTCGTCTTTCATATTTTGTTCGGCTAGCCTAAAAAAGGGCGCGTAATGTTTGGCGATTTTCCAAAAATTCCTCCAACCATAATCAAGACCGGTGATGTCTTTCATCGTGCCTGCGATTCGTTCGGCAACACTGTTTTCACCATAATCAAGATTATATTTCCCTCCACCAATTCTAATTAAATCGGCAGCACGAAACACGTCAATGTTGTTTGGATGGGTCTCGACCTGACTCTTCATAGCGACGATTCGACCGCCTTTGAATTCTCTAAATTCAATACACTGCAAATCATCATCGTCCCAGTGGGCCATAGCTGCGTGACTATGTGCTCCACCGCCGTATCTTTTAATCATCCAAGACATTAGTCCCTCACCACGAAACAGTAGCACGTCAGCTTCTTTAATCTGTAGCCTAGCCTGCTCGTAAGGAACTAGAATCATCTATTTCTCCTCAAGTTTTTTATCTATTCTGTCTAGAATATCCGCTATCCTTCTTTGGTCGTTCACGATTTTTATCATTACCTGTTGCATATCTTTTTGAGTTTCTGCCCAGCTTCTAGGTACGTAGACTAGCGGAGTACCATCAGAATCTTGCCGGGAAATAATTTTGTAGGTCTGATGCATCCAGCCTCTTTCGTCGTCCATTAAAACTGACTTCTGCGGAACCGCTTTTAAAATAAGAACCTCAATGACCTTCCCTAAGCCCAGAACAATTGCCACGATTGCGGCTAACACAGGAATTGAAAAGATATCTGATTCCATGAATGGACGCCTTTCAAATTAAAAAGGGGGCTGACTGTACCGTGTGTAAGCCAACCCCCTCCGTGAAATTGGATGTTAAATTTTAGCCGCCATTTTTGGCCTTATAGTCATCCTGCTTCGGAGTCAATGCCCCGTACATGTAAACCAATTCGCCGGGAATGGCTCTTGTGGGAGTAGCAGCATCGTCTGTTGCAGCCGTTGTGCCATCGTCTGCTTGGACATAGTTCTTTACAGCCCCGTAGTGCGTACCAGCAGAGCCGCCCTTGGTTAAGATACCGGTCGCGTAATCAATAGAGTAGTCCGCATGGCCGGTTCCGTAGTTGTGGGTTTTGGTTAGAGGATTGATAGCGCGACGGCCAGCCTTGTCAGATGAACCGCTCTGAAGAATGGTATTGCTGACATTGTTGACCTTGGTGCTGTAGCCACGAAGCAGAAACTGAGGGTCGCTCGCAGCGGGTTGATAAGCCAACGTTCCAGAACCCTTGCTTGTAGTGACGCCGGGCTTAAACTTGGTTCCCGTGCTTGCAAGAACTTTGCCGCCATAAGCTCCAGCCTTGTGAAGAACATCCATTAAAGTATCAGAATTTGTAACAGCGTTAGTGCTGTCGACGTTGCCACCGTTAAGAACAGTTGCACCATTGTTTCTAGTGGTGCTTCCAGAAATAGTTGTTGTAGCCATTTGATGACCCCCTATTAAAATGCCCAGCAAAACAAACATGATATTTAAGAACTGTGAACTTATTCCACATACCAACCACGTTTTTTACTGGGGTGCTGTTTTTCCTGATTCTCCTGTACGATGGTCCTAATCCGAACTATCATACACCATTTTTAAGAAATTCTTCAGCTAATCGTGGTGATGTTAACCTAATGGAGTGTATTCCAGCCTCTCTAAACATGTCAAAATGAGCAGGAGTCCATATTCTACCACAGGATATAACCTTGATTCCTGTTTCTGATTGAATTCTACTAGAAATGATTACGTTGTCTAAAGTATCATCCGCCATAGTTCCGGTGGCGTTTGCCACATATTCGACTCCTTCTTTTAAAAAAAGACCACACAGAGAGAAAATAATTTTTTCAGAAAGAAGTCTATATTCTATGATTGGCCTCAATTCAGCGCCGCTGTCTTTACATGCCATTAAGCATGCTTTTATATCTTTTCGTATAGCTTCCCAATTTTCTTCAGAGGCGTCCGTACTGTTTATGCAAAGGTCTATCAGGCTGGCCCCTTTCCTGATAGAGACTATTATTTCGTGAATTCTAACCGACGTTTCGCTCAGACCGTAAGGAAAGTCTACGGCGGCAGAAATGTCGATGTATTCTTTGAAGAATGAGGCTTTAGAAACAAGCCCGGAAGGAACAGAGATACAATTAGCTGTGCATCTTGTGCCAGTAAAGATGCTGCTTAGAATCGAATCATAGTCTGCGATTCTATCATAACAAGCAATTTCCAATTCCATTAGTCTTCCGAGTTCACAACTATTCCGCCCGAAATAACTCTGGCTTCGTTGTAAACAATCATCTTTTCTAAAAAGGAGTCGTCATTTTTGTCGTCAGTAAAGGCGTAATCGAGTTCACCATTTGGAAACACAAATATAGCCCAGTGTTTGCTCTCGGCCTTTAATTTTTTTTGTAGGGCTTCAACCTCAAGCCTCACAGACTCGTCTTCAATTTGGGCTTCTTCAATATGTGTATTGCACAGCAAATTTTCAGCCTCAACCCTGACATCTCTAAAGTTGAACAGTTTTGCAATACCCAAGAAGAACCTGTATCTAGTTAAAACTACCAAGACCTCAACACCACCGATGGATTCAATTGTGTCTTTTACTTCTTCTGTGATATCAAAGTTGGTGTATCCCATCCAGCAGTCGAATTGCTTGGTTGGACTCATCCGGTCATGTAGGCGATACATGCCAACCGGAGTAGAAACAATCGTGGGAAGCTCCGATATAAATCCAGAGTACAACTCTGTGATATCAATCTCTTCGCCCTCTTCCTCTTTTGCGCTGGACTGTAGTTGAGAAAAAGGATTTGTAGAAGAAGATTGTTCTACTTCATCCTCCCATTTTTCCCAAGCGATTTTTCTAACTGACGACATGGTAGTCTCCTAGCTATATAGGAATGTTGTTATCGTCCAGAGATGTCCCCATAACCTGAGTAGGTTTGACGAGAGGGATTTCGCCATCTTGTTGCTCTAAACCCTGTCCTGATGTCAACGTTTGTAAAAATCTTAGCAATCTTACGTAATCTTTTTCCTTGCCATTTTCTGTACAAGAATCTTTTATGATTTTCAAAAGCCCTTCAGTCATCTGGCCGCTATTCACTACGTAAATAAGTTGAGCAAAATTAAGCAGGCTCTCCTCGTCCCACTCGCATTCTATTCCCACGTCTTCATCGTAACTGAGAATAAAACGCAAAGAGCACTGAGCATCAGGTTCTAGCTCTGGCTCTGGCTTGTCGCACTCCAAAGCTAAAGGAGGCGACTTTTTCTTATTAAAGAACTTAGAAAAAATACCCATGGAGTTACCCCAGCGCTTGAACTATTTCTACACAACTTTCAGAGTGTTCGTAATCTTCTACAGCCTGAAGATATTCTGCAAGAACGTAAGAATGCTCTCCGACACCTACGGGTTCCTCGTATACTCTCATTCTAAGCTTGGCTTCTTCCATTTTTGATTGAAAATGGCTTACAGCCGCCTGACGCACTAACGCCTTGTGCGACATAGTCCTTCCTCCTTAAATTTCTTTTAGAATAATAGATTGCGCCAACCGGCGCAGTTTACCTGACCCTTTAGTCCAAGCAAGCACATCCATCTTTGCAGTCTACGCCACACTTGCAATTATCGCAAGAGCAGTCGTCACAAGCGCAGGCTCCAGCTATCGGACAAACTCCAGCACAATTGCATAGCAACGGGCAGAAGTGAAGACAGTAACCAATGCCTACTCCTAACAGCAAACAAAACCAGTGATTTCTAAGATAATCTAGCATTTCTTTCTCCCGTGTTGTAGTGTTGTTAATGCTTCATCCATTTATTTTTATCTTTTCCGTTCTTCTCTTCGTCATCGCCATTCTTCTTTTTATTCTTGTCCGCTTTCTTGTCAACCTTCTTCTTCGTCATTTTCCCGGCATCTTCTTCCTGAACAGGAACGCACTTCCCGTCTTTCGCAACGTATCCTTCGTTGCAGTTAGGTGGATACCCAGCCTTCTTGTCCGCGTAAGATTCCGCTGCTTTATTTAAAATGTGGCCTGCCCACTCACCCAAATCTGACATAACTTTGCCTCCTGTTTGTTTAACAAAAATTAGAGTTCTTCCATTTTTCCTATACCCTCCCCTTCTTTTATAGTGAAAAAGCTCGCCGGTTTTGGGGTCTTCGTATATGTAGACTGCCCCGGAAGATTTGCCTTTGTTTTCCCACTTACTGTTACAGAAAGCAACTCTTTGTTTAGAATCTGAAAAATCCCTTTTAGCCTCTTCGCTAGACATACATCTAGAGATATAATTTTTCTTCTCTTCGTCTTTACGTGGCGATGGCATTTTAGAACCCTTATTTTTTGTGCCCAACTATAAGATAGTTGAAATCGACCGATGGGTTGACGGGAAATTCCTCATGTATTTCAATTTCAAAATCCTCTGTAAGCATATCGTGAAAATCGCTTAGTCTTTTTTCTGGCCATTTGTGGGGCACGGGATTCATCATAAGATAGATAGATTTTGATTTTTGTATATATTGTTCATAGTATTGAGATATCCCTTTGTTATCAAGTTCCGCAATACAAAATTCGCTAATCGCCAAATCAAAATCTTCTGTTTCGCCAGAATTGGTTTCTACATTCAGGGCTGTCAGGTACTTTTTAGACAGGGCCACCACGTTATCTAAGTCAACCAACTCATATGATTTAATATCGTAGAACGAAGACAGAACAAAACAAAGTCCACCATATCCTACACCAATTTCGGCTACACTTTTGTTGTTTAGACCACCAAAATATTTTTCAATATCACACAGCGTGTTTACTCTATGTAGGGTGTCTGGAGAAATCATCCCGTATTTGCCTGACTGCCAAAGAGCAGGGTTTCCTATAGTGTCGTTCTTTTTGAAGATGTCTATATTTTCTATTACTTGTGGGAGTTCTTTTTCTGCTCTTTCCAGCCATATTCTAGCCTGAAAGTCGTTGGCCATCCCCACTATGCTGTTATATTTTGGCTCACTCTTAAAGTTTTGGAAAGCAGAATCATTACTAATGGCATCGTTTACAGCGCCCGAATAATTATTTACTATTGTTCTATCAACATTCCATTGCTTAAACTTATCTTTTGGTCTCTCAAGTCCGTAATTTGAAAAAATGAGCACCTCTCCTTGATTGGCAAGATGTTTATGAATATTTACTCTAGACATATTCGATTCTCATAATTTGTTTTGCTGAGTTCTCCCAAGAAAATCTTTTAGCGGTTTCCACTCCGCTGGTATTCTCTTCCAAATGACCGCCTTGTTTGAGCGCGTGAATATCTCGCATATAAGCGGCGATTAAATCGATTTGTTCATCGCCAATATGTGCCCACTCTCCCTGCCCGGTAAACCACTTTCCGTCATTGGCCTCTTCAAGAGTATCTGTTTTTATCAGCATGCAATTATCGTCGTCACAAAATTCTGTATGGCCAGAATAGTCTGTGGCTATAACGTGCTTTCCACACGCCATCATCTCTAGAAGCTCTAAATTCCACCCCTCTGCTCTGGCCGGGAAAACTCCACAATCAGCAGTTCTCATGATATCGGCAACAGAATGTTGGGTTTTCTGTTTTGGAATCATTTTAACCTTATTTCCCATCTTTGAAGTTTTGTACTTTCTTTCCCAGTCATAATTTTCTTGTTGGGTGTAGAACGGATTTGCGCACATCATCCAAAGCTCAACATTATCTTCTGGCTCAAAGGCTCTATCAAAAGCCTCGCAGAGAATGTCATGACCCTTTCTTACTTCCCACTTACCACAATTAAAAAATACCGTTTCTTTTCTGGCGCTGGCCACAGGAGAAAATATTGTGGAGTTAACTCCGAGCGGAATAACATGCACATTATTAGGGCTTATTTTTATATTTTCCACAACAATATTTTTAGCCCACTCGGAACAAACAAATAATTTATCCACGTTGGCAAGATGATAAGATTCTATCTCATTGAATTTATTCAGTTCAAATATAGGAAAGCCTATTTTAGCTCCACGACCAACAAATTGTGACATGTCGTTTTGATGCCAAATTCTAATACATGGCGCATCAAAATCCGGCATATCGGCATGATGGAAGCATGTAGTCAGAAGCTCATGGTCTTCTTCGTTCGGCCACTCTGGCCTTCCTATAGCCCACAGGGAGACTAAGTTCTCCAGTTCTGATAGAGCCTTGACTATATTACCACCGGCAACACCGTATCCTAACTGATTTATCGGAGATATAATATTAAAATTCATGCCGCAACCGCCTCTATGACATTAGAACTTATTAACTCTTTCCAATAAGAAAGTTTGGCTTTATCGAAAGTAAATAACTCTTCTTTCGAAAGATATGTCTCGTACTGTTCCTTAAGAAGACCGGGGGTTACGTCGGACCACTGGTTAATTACAAGCATGGGAAGCCCCGAAAAATATCTCACAAGAGGACAGTCTTTAACTATAGGTATTGAGCCTAGATACAAGGTTTCCCAAAATCGATAAGTATCAATACCGTTCCCCTGCGGACAGAGAACATAAACATGCCGTGCGATTTCGTCGAAAAATTCCTCAACCTCAAGTTCTGGAGTTTCTCTAACCGTAGCCCAAGGAAGTTCTCTGGCGTGAAACTGTGACTTAATCCTCCATCGCTCATCTGTGTAGTTTTGCCAGTTTATATATGCAAGGTTTTCCTTGTCTTCAAAGGCGTACCTCTTAATAGTCGGTATAATTTCGGAAGCGCCTTGATTAACACCGAAAGGCAACCCTATAATCTCTTCTTCCTGCACCATTGTATTTGATAGATACCACTTCTTGATATTCTTTGGTATCTCTGACAGAGTTTCTGTTGTAAATGAATCGATTTTTATAGAATACTTATGTCGTATGTCACAAAGTTCTGGTCTACACCGAGGCGGAATTGTTATGGATGAATAGCCAGCCTCGCCTATCTGCTTATGAAGCATAGGGAAATACTTAATAAGGTCAATTGACACAGGATGTTCTTCCTGTAGGGCGAGGCCAAAATCGCTAAACCCACTAACAACCACGTATTCCTTATCTGTTTTTTTGCACTTCTCAAAAAATTCAGGTATCCATTCCATGTTGCAGTAAACAATCCCTGCGGGTGGAATGTCGTCCTCTCCAGTGTAATCTACTTCGTAGTTCACATCGAACATGTCCATCCAAGACTTGACTTCTATGATATCTTCTCTTGTTATCTGCATGGTTCCTCGCCTTTTTTGTCTAGAATCCCTTTATTTATTATACCCTGCCCATGGGGCATCGGGTTGGGTGGAGAGCCGTCGTCATCCAGCAGACGTTCATTTTCTATTCAAAAGCTTCTTTACGGGCTTGGTGAAATAGTGCCCTATGAATCCACCGACCCTAGGCATTCCTAGAGATGTCCTGAGAGAGTTTTCTAATCTGGTCAGAGGACATATTTCTCTAGTAAATGTGACTGTTAATATAAAGCTGTTGATGGGCATCCAAACCCAAAGGGGGTATAAAAATGGCAGCACAAAAAATGCAGCAATATTTACAACCACCACAAAGTAGTGGAGTAGAACTACAGAATACAGAAGGCCCTTTTTTGCGTAGTCTATCCTTTTTGGCTTCTTAGAGTATAGAGCTTTTAACATCTCAAGACTGACTTTAAGCGAATCGTTATCAGTCTTTTGGCCAATTTCCTGCTCTAATCTCGCCGTAAGTTCTCTGGCTTGACCTTCGTTTAGATATTCGTCTAGTATTTCAACAATACTAAATGCTTCTTGTTGGCTAGTAGGCATGATTGCCTCCGGTTAATTTAACGTACCTTTATAACCTCAGAGTCCGTTTCAATCCAGCATCTGACATTACCGGTTTCCGTCGTTTCTATGGGTGATTCCTTATCGTAAATTATCTCACATGGGCCGTTAATTTTTACACGATGGGCTTTAAACTTTGTCGCGCCATCTTCTTGATTAACGATAACTGGCTTGTTTTCACCGAAGTTTTGATTAGCAGCAACCGTTGCTCGGCAGATAAACACCTTATTCACTAATAGCCCTCCCCTTGAGTTCTTCCCAGTCTTTTTCGGGTCTGGACATCAGGTTGGTGTTCCAAGCGCCCTCTATAGTGTTGGCTTTTATGCAAAGAGTTTGGGCTAAATGCATTAGGGCGTTAATATCTTTAGGAAAACAGCTACCCCCAAAACCAAAGCGACCATCCGGGCCGGGAACAGCCCAGTGGCTTTGGCCAAGCCTTTCGTCGTAAAGGGCATATTCCACCACCTTATCGTAATCTACATCCAAGCTCTCACATATATTGTATATCTCGTTTGCAAAAGATACCTTGACGGCCAAGAAGGAGTTGGTTAAATACTTCACCATTTCAGCTACAGTGGAATCTGTTTTTATTATATCTGCGCCGGGAAATACTCGCGAATAGAACTGTTTCATTCTAGTTGTCGCTGGTCGGGGGCCACCAAGAAGAACTCTTTTTGTCTTCTCAAAATCATCTTCAGCATTTCTTTCCAGTAGAAACTCTGGATTGAAAACAATTTGAGAGTCCATACAAAGAGCTTGAATGGCCTTTGTTGTGTTGGGTGGTACGGTAGATTTAATCGCCACAATATTTCGTCTACCCGTGCTGCAAGCCTTCTGAACAACATTCTCGACTATTGATACGTCACAAGAGCCATCTTGTTTCATGGGGGTCGGAACACAAACAAAAATTAGCTCACATGCTCTGGATAAATTCTCTATGCTTTTGTGTGTGGATAAATCTGTATGCACTTTATCGTAAGTGTGTACCTTATAGTATTTGGAAAATACGTGTTTTAGAGCACTGCCCACGAACCCCTGACCTATTATCCCAACGCTTTGAATTTTCATGATTTTTCCAAAGCCTCTCGTATATACCGACATGCCATGTCTGCATCTTCATCAGAAAATGTCAGAGGTGGCCTAAGCCTAATCGAACGGCTACCACACTTAAGGACTATCATATTTTCTTGTAGTAATTCCACCATCCTGTCGCGAAGCTCTGAACTCGATAAATCAAAGGCTATCATTAGCCCTTTACCCCTCACGTTGTCTAACCCCCTAATAGTATTTAGGCACCACAACAGGTGTGCGCCAATATTATGAGCGTTGTCTACAAGTTTTTCCTTTTGAATTGCGTCTACTATGTATCTGAATCTAACCATATCCACAATATTGCCACCCCAAGTAGAATTAATCCTGCCGCTAGTGTTGAATACATTATCTTCTATCTCGTCTATTCGTTCAGTGGAGCAGAATCCGCAGACCTGAGTCTTTTTGCCAAAACACATCATATCCGGTACAACATCAAAGTGTTCGTAAGCCCACATCTTTCCGGTTAAGCCCATCCCGGTTTGCACTTCATCGAATATAAGAAGACACTCGTGTTCATCAGCTATGCGTCTGAGGTTCTTAAAGAACACGGGTGGAAAATGGTTGTCTCCCCCTTCTCCCTGTATAGGCTCGACAATAATTGCAGCCACCTCTCCGTGAATGCGGCGTTCAATATCTTCCCAGTCAGGTTCTACTCTCGTCCATTTAAACTTTGGAAACAGCGCGGTCTTTTCTGGGGTTGTGTTGGTCAGAGACAGGGTGTAGCCTGTCCTGCCATGAAAAGCGTTCTTAAGATGGAATATATCTAGGTTATTAATGTCAACCGCATGAGTATATTTTAGTTTTTTAGCCTTCCAGTCAAAAGCAGCCTTTAAGGCATTCTCCACGCCCAAGGCGCCACCCTCAATAAAAAAGTAGTGCTTAAAATCGGGAGTAATCTCAGAGAACTTTTCTACAAAATCCGCATACCCTTCTGAATACATGTCGCTATTAGCCAGCTTTACCCTGCCAGCATAGCCCATTTCTGCTTGGGCTTTAATCATAGCTGAGTGCTTCCAGCCCAAGGGCTGGCTGGCAAACTGTGAGTAGCAGTCTAGATATTTCTTGCCCGTATTTAAATCGACCACATAAGAACCAAGACTACGTGTTTGGTCTACGACTATATGAAAGCCGTCAACCAATATGTTTTCTCTTAACGTTTCTATAACTTGAGTGTTAGACATTTAGCCGCTCCTCCAGATTTCATGAATTCCGATAAGTCACACTCCTGTTGCTCGTATCCGGCAAAAGATAAGTGACTGTTCTCTGAAGGGGTTATAACTGAACTTTTTACGTTAATACTATTACAAATAAATTCATCAGCTTGGTCCTTGTGAACGCTTAGGATATCAAGCCTGCCTCCACTGGTTCCAATTTTTATGAACTCGTCAATCATTATCATCTGAGAGTAGTCAGAAAACGCATCTTTAAAATAAATAATTCTATCGTTCATTGGCATAAAGCAGGTGTCAAGGTGATAAAAATAGGGATTGACTAGCTCACACGACACATGGTTCACGTTCAAGGCATCCGCAATAATCTTGTGTGCTGCTCGGTCGGTACGAAAGCCGCAGCCAAGAAAAAGGGTGTCCCCTAAAAACAAGGCGTCACCCTCTCCTTCAAAACAAACGCTTTTTGGAAGCTCAATTACCCTGTAGTCATTTTTCAAAAACCATTCTTTGTATAACTGCTTTTCTCCCTGTCTCTCTTTGTGTTTAAAATTGGATAGGATTACAGTTCTGGTTTTTTTATGAACGAGACCAGCGTTGGCCGTAAATACCATGTCTGGAAAATGCGGATGGGGTTCTATATAATGAAGCTTTGCCCCAGATTCTGTTAGCTTGTCGCAAAGATTCAACCATTGCCTGCTAGCTTTTTGGGGGTCTGCACCATTGTCTATGCTCATCCAAGAATTAATCTCATAGCTGATATCGAAATATCTTGGATTACATACTAGAATCTCATTCATCAGTTCCCGTTTTCATTCCTTGCGGAAAGTTTAGTGAATCTCCATGATTAACAGTCCAAGAAACTTCGTGAGTAACAGACCTGAATGTACGAGCAGCACTAGGTTGACCGTTTCCAGATTTCTTTACCCCGCCGAATCCAAGATGGCTCTCAGCAGCAATGCTGCCGCCATTCCAATAACCTAGACCAAAGTCGCACTCGTTACGAATTCTTCTAGCAACCTTAAAGTTTTCCGTCACCACCCCAAGAGCAAGTCCATAGTCAGTGTCATTGTAAATCCGAATAGCGTCAGACACTGTATCATAAGGAATGATTGCCACATGAGGCCCGAATACTTCTTGTTTAAGATAGGGTACATCTCTCCACTCCGTCTGATACACAGTAGGTGTTAAAAATAATCCATCCGAGTGGCATCTAGCACCCATGAGCAGAACGTCTGCCTTTGGGTCATTGTCAACCATATCGTTAAATTCCATCACTTTTTCTAGCTGCTTTTCGTTGATTAGAGGGCCGTAAAAAACATCCTCGTCAAACGGGTCTCCCGTTACAAGGTCTCTGCTCTTGTTGGCGAATTCATCTGCAAATTTATTATACAAACTCCTGTGAACAATTAGCCTGCTAGCAGACACACAACGTTGACCAGATAGTTTGAAAGCGCTGGCCAAGCATGCTGCCATCGCCATGTCATAATTTGCGTCTTCATGAATAATTACCGCTGACTTACTTCCCATTTCACACGAACAAGTCTTGTGCCAGCTTTCAGCACAAGTCTTCCTAACGTGCATCCCGACTTCCGCGCTACCAGTAAAACAAACGTGGTCTATGTCCTGTCTAATTAAACCATTTCCAACCTTTCCATCACCTTGAATCATATTAAATACGCCCGGAGGAAACCCTGCTTCGTGATACAGTTCTGCTGTCAATTGACCGACCCAAGGAACATCTTCGCTGGGCTTAAGGATTACGGTATTGCCCTCTACCAGAGCAGGAGCGGCACACCAAAAGCCGCCAATAGCAAAAGGAAAATTAAAGGGAGCAACAATAGCAATAACACCCTTGGGCTTCCTGAGCATGTACGCATCTTTTTCGGGTAACTCTGACGCTATCGCTTCTCCATAAGGCACTCTCCCCGTCCCAAAAGCGTACTGAGCCATATGCAAGGCTTCATTGACTTCCGCGATAGATTCGTTGTAGACCTTGCCTGTTTCCAGACTAATAACTCTGGCAATTTCATCTCTGCGCTTTTCAATCAAATCGGCTAGGATTAGGAAGTACTCTGCCCTTTCTATCCTACTGTATTCTCTCCAGCCCAAAAAAGAATCTCTGGCCGAATGATACGCGCTCTCTACCTGCGGAACGTTAGCTTCGGGAAAAGACCCAAGGATTCCTCCGGTAGCAGGATTCTTGCTATCGAAGTAATTATAAAGCATCGGGTCTGGAGAAACAAACTGACCATTAATATAATGCTCGCCCTGAACGATTTGATAGCTTGTCATTTTAAATCCTTAGTAGATTCCATAAGATTCTTTACTGAATTTTGACAGAAGCCCTTAGCCCCCCGCTCGATTAATTCTATGATTACTCCACCCAAATAATCCAGTGGCTTGGTAAAGATTTGTCGAAGGCTGTCGTCTGGGCAGTCAACTATGCCGTCTGTCAAAAACTCCGTACCTTGTTCCTTCCAGTTTTCAAAAATCTGGTCTATCTTCTTTGTTCTGTATGCCATGTGATGTATGCCACCAACCCCATTTCGCGCTTCAACCCAATCTCCCACAATCGAACCGGGACTACCATCGGAGATAAAAATTTCTGGCCCTTCACGAACCATGATAACAGGACTCATTGGCGGCACAAGCACATAACAATCAGCCTTGGAGCCATCATCAAACTCTATGTCAAACTCTGTACCGGTCTCATAATTAAACATGAGGCGGAAAAATTTAGCCGCCTCGTGCCTGTCTTTGACTCGGTATGCAATATGGTCTAGTTTCATGATACAATCTTTCGACCATACCTGTCTTTACCTTCCAAGTCCTCTATTTCTTCCCACACCTGATTCCATCCATCCTCGTTGTTGCTTCTAACTCTTGCTGCCTTATCGTCAATATACAGAACACCGGCAGGCTTACCCATGTAAGCATGGTGATACTTAACGCCGTGTTCTTCCAGCCAATTTGTCCATTCAGCATACCCTCTCTCGTATTGTCTATGAATGTTTCCGTTCTCCCTGTCACCATACCGTGCGGTGTAGAGAACAATTTCAAAACCCATATCGTAGAGTTTATTTACTTGGTCTATACCGTGCTGTAAAGGTCCGGCGTTTGCATATATGCCACCGTGGTCTTTATCTGCTATAAC
>Ga0209403_10004556_pt1 | contig 14998 bp, 13 predicted proteins | sample ArcticOcean_MG_C_8_FD_187440 | JGI IMG/M metagenome (GOLD analysis project Ga0209403, IMG submission 187440) | Marine microbial communities from western Arctic Ocean - ArcticOcean_MG_CB11_86 (SPAdes) (version 2) | ecosystem: Environmental > Aquatic > Marine > Oceanic | place: Arctic Ocean... | reverse complement strand
CACACAATATTTCTGAACGACTCCATTCAACTCTTCAGGTGAAAGATCTACAGGAAGAACCGAAGGAATGGAAATATCATCCGCTATATACCTCTGGAGAACTCCATTTTGTGGCACCGGCGTACGTACAGGAACCTCGACTCTGTCACTTGATAAAGCCGGTCCTATAGGTAAAGCCACATCCGAAGTCTGACCCGCAAGTAGTAGGATAAATCCCACCATAGTCGCACTAAATGCCTTCATAAATACCCTCTGTATAGTCTACTGACCGATCACAACTCACTAAAATCAATTAGAAACTCACTATATGTCCAACTACCACCACCCTAAAACTGACTAAATTCGAACAACGCTTCTATATTAACTTGAAGTGAATTTTAGCGATGTCCCCACCTTAATATAAGATTGGACTTAAATGACCATTTGACAAATTTTGATTGTCTAAATAACTAGTCTAAGCTTAGTAGGTACACCCCGGTGTCTCCAAAAATATAAAATAGAGCATACCTAACTTAGTTGGAATTGATACATGACACGCAGCAACCCATGGATTTCTAAGGCTGACTGGACTCCTCTTCCAAAAGGTGAGATCGATGTCTGGAAGTTTTCTCTTGCTCTTCGAGAAAACGACCGAAACATATTATCGCAAGATGAACTCGAACGGTTCGATCGCACTGATTCCAAGCCAAAACATGAGAGAAAGATTGCTGGTAGAGCTCAATTACGAAGGATACTCTCCCTGTATACAAGCACCGATCCTTCCGAAATCTCATTTGAATACGGACAAAACCAAAAACCTTTACTTCCAAAGCACTCAGATTTGAGTTTTAACCTTTCGCATTCCGGAAACATGGGTCTCGTTGCCGTAACGTACAGCCGACGAGTCGGTATCGACCTTGAGCACTTGGAAGCTGAACGTCCTTTTTCCAAAATCGCAGAACGTTTCCTCACGAAAAGCGAAAACGACTTTATCAACGGATATCCAGAAGAAGATCGCTCACGAGCCTTTTACCGCATCTGGACCCTTAACGAAGCTTACCTGAAAGCCCTGGGAACGGGTCTGAGCGTTTCCTCCAATGATTTTAGTATTGTGCCCGACAATGACAGAGGAAGATTCTTGCAGGATACCAAAGTCGCAGATGACCCGACTCAAAAATGGATGTTTGAGACTATCAAAGCCGACAATTCCTACCTAGGAGCACTTTGCTTTGAAGACCTCGACACCGCTACTCGTTTCTGGAAGGTATAAATCTACTTAGCGATCTGAAGATCCCAGCCGTCCGGATCTAGAACATGATAGCTATCATACCCTTCTCCGCCGGCCTGATCCCGACGCGGGTTTAGGCCGCGACTCTCTAATTCTCCCCTGACAGCATCCGTGTCAAAATTCTTCAGCTTCCATGACACATGATTGATGACACCCGTAAGTGGTGGACGATCACCCCGTCCCGCGGTCTGGCTCATGGGCTGCCTATTATTGCGGATGATAATATTGCCCACATCGCCGATAGCCAATGAAGCTTGATTTGTACCGTTGTCGCTCCGAACTTCCCAGCCCATTAGATCATTATAGAAATCTCTACTCCGACCGTAATCAGACACCGCATAAGAAATATGATCCAGCCCAGCAGTTTCAAAAATAGCTTGTGAGTCTTTGGACGAGTCAGTTTCCGCTGCGAGAGAAGACGGGTTTGCCACGGCATGAGAGCCTACAACAGCCAGAGCTAAATTTCTAATAAGTTGACGCCGATTCACTTTTCCATTCTCAAAATCTTTTACTAGACTTGAAATTATATTTTCCATTGTGACCATATCCTTTTGAAGTGAACTGGAGAAATTTTTAATTCCTATTTTGATTAAGGAAGAAGATCCTTTGACAGCATGCCGTGGATTCCTTTAACGCCATCTACTAACTGAGTGACTCGAAGGTCAAGGGCCACCGAGCAAAGTATATAAGCATCCCCTCGGTCCATCCCCTTTTCCGTTACTAAAAACTCTATCATCTGACGTGTCGCTGAGCGAGCGGCTTCATCGAGGTCTACATCTAAGCCCATAGATATATAATGAGTGGGGGTCTCGGCTCTCGGCCAAAGTAGGTTTTGATCTTTATGTAGTTCAACCTCGATGACACCTGACAGAGAAGTTTCTATTGCTGTTCCACTGACCTCTCCATCTCCTTGAGCAGCATGACCATCCCCAATAGAGAGCAGGCCTCCAGGTACATGAACCGGCAGAAACAAGGTCGCACCCACAACCAGCTCTTTATTATCGAGGTTCCCTGTATGATGACCTGGCGGGTTGCTTGAGACCCGCCCTCTTAGAACTGGAGGAGCGACACCAATGGATCCAAAGAAGGGCCTCATGGGTATGACCGCGTCCGTACCCTTCATGTAGGCAACATCATTCTCAAGGTCTAGATCAAAGTAACCCAAGCCACCATAAGGAAAATCGCCGGGTAGCGTCCCTCCGTCAGGTAAAAACCCAGATAAACCAAACGGAATCATGTAATCGATATCCTTGATGGTCACCTCCAATACATCACCCGCTTCTGCGTCTTCTACATAGATCGGTCCAGTCAACGGATGGGACCCAGGACCACGTTCTATAACACCTTCTTCGACTTCCATCATTGAGGATGGAATCGCATTAGGGTCCGCGCCTGCCATAATCAGTCGGGTGACGCCTCGAGCAATCATTGTCTCTACATAGATCTGGTCTCCTGATTTTATTCTCAATACTGGTTCTACCCCGGCATCGTAATAACCCCAATGGACATTCTCAGCGGTCAGCTCGAGATTGTGATCAATGGGATTCTGAGCTGCCACTGCACTGGATGAAGTCACCCACAAACTCAGACACTGTAGTGCAAATACAAACAGGGAAATATTTTTCATTTAATTCTAACTCCCAAGAAATTGAAGATGTAAATACTCAGTGCAAGGCACTACCTCATACCTTCCAATTCTAAAACTGCCCGCCCGTCTCTGATGGTCAACTCCGTACCATACTTAGCAGAAAGATCTATGAAATCCTCCAAGATAGACTGTGCTTGCTCTTGTACAGCAATTTCTGCCAATCCACGACGGGTTAAAAATGGAATATCATCTAAATCGGAACGATAGGTCTCCCCTTCATCCAAATCGAGTGGTATAAACTCCATGCTGACGACTTTCCCATTTCGAATCGTCAATTCTGAAAGGAGACCCTCCCATGGTCGACTTGCTTCATAAGCTCCAATCCCTGGCTGTAGTCCCTGATAGGCCAATCCACCGAGCTGGCGAATTAGAGGCTTCCCCCTGTAGATCTCAAGCCCGTCGAATGCACGTTCTCCGTGGCCCACATACATGGAAGCCCCAGCGTCGATGACCATTCTAGCAAAATCACTCTGCCACTCATGGAGATCTGGGACCGGCTCATGACCCAAATCGTCAAAATCATCGCGGTCAATCTGGAAATGTTGGTAATAGATGACAAAATCAGCATGGTCGGCAGCCTCTCGCACGGCTTGGAGATTACGGTCGATATCCTCCTGTTGGCCCGTCCAGACTCCATTGACTGTCCCTGAGATCAGGTCTCTCTCATCACGACTGGTCGTCGCAGCTATTAAGCCAACCGTAACCCCGTCTACCTCTATGTAGGCAGGGGCTGTAGCCGTTGCTAAATCGACCCCACCTCCCGCATATACAACGTCGTTAGCTTCTGCAGACAATCGTGTTGCGGCAACCCCACAATCTCCTAAATCCCATGCGTGGTTGTTGGAAATCGACATCAGGTTAAAACCTAGAGATGCAAGGAATTCCATCACTCCAGGTTCGACCGCATGTGGCCCTCCAGTATTGCCAGGACGTTGTCCGCGAGGTAGCGACGGCTCTCCCAAAACCACCACATAATCTTCTGGTAGACCACAACGATCATATTCTGACTTGACGGCCATTTCAAAGTTCGTAAAAGCAACATCAGCATTATCTAGGATTGGCTTCAAGGACCCAAACGGGTTCTCCCAAGACAACCTAGGATCAATCTTGATCAACGCTTGCCCGGCAACAACTAGGGTTAGCTCCGACTCAGGTGGTTGTACGCCACAGCCTGTCATCACAGCCACAACTGCAATCATTAGATTCTTACTCATTTCACACTCCATCGGGACAGATAGAAACACGCACTTTGATCAATCATCTACAGATCTAGGTGCCAACAACAACAGCACCACTCCGACAATGACTAACCCTGGGATGTCTCCCCATAGGTGTCCCCTTTCCATGGGGTCACCTACTGCATGGATCGTCATGATCCCCGCGTGAACGATACTAGACCATGCCGTGAAAGCTATCAGACTTCGGTGAGAAGCAGGATTGCGGGAAGCTATGACAAGAAAAATCCCCAATGTAGCATAAACACCCTGAATCATTTGCTCGTATTCGGGGTGTTTCGGCTGCCACTGCCATCCTGATGGCCACCATTGCATCAGCGGTATAATCGCAAATATGAAGACAAGGCCTACCAACAGAAGGATAGTACTCAATGGTTGTTGGGTTCGATCTTGTTTGACTTCTCCCATATGATCTCCTCATCTGGCCAACTAACTATCAATGCAAAGTTGTGATGGATTCTGCCCCGAAGGGTGGCCTATCCGCAAGCCATGACTAATGTTGTTGGAATCGGAATCAATAAAAAATAATGACATCTGCAGGAGTGAAGAAATGTTGAGACTAGGTTTTGGAAGTTGGACCACCCGCGTGTCGATGTTTCTCTTAACGCTATTCATAGCATCAGCTTGTAGTGACGGGAGTCCACCTGAATCATCACAAACTGACGAATCGGTGTTTACCTTTGAGACAATGCGCTCGCCAGTGTCGGGTCTTCGAGGTGTCGTTTCGACCAGCCAACCCCTAGCCGCCAATGCTGGCCTCGACATCCTAAAAAAAGGCGGCAATGCCATCGACGCAGCCGTCGCGACCGCAGCGGTACTCACAGTTGTTGAACCCATGAGTACAAGTTTGGGTGGCGATGCTTTCATCATGGTATACCTAGCCAAAGAAGATCGCCTAATCGGAATCAATGCCAGCGGAAGAGCACCTGCAGCAGTCAACCTTGATAAACTAAATGAAAAACTAGAGAAACATGAAATGGACCGTATCCGTGGAATCTACTCAGTCACAGTACCTGGAGCCGTCGATGGGTGGTTCGAGGTGCTGGAAGAGTACGGGACCATGAGTATGGCCGAAGTTCTCGAGCCCGCAATCCACTACGCAGAAAATGGTTTCCCGGTTTCCCAAATAATCGCAGAGGCATGGGAGAGCCTTGAAGACTCTGAAGAACCTTCTACGAGAGAAACATGGCTCGTCGATGGTGAGCATTCTCCCCGGGTGGGAGAAGTCTTTGTAAATAAAGACTTGGCCCGAACCTTCCGTTTATTAGCCACCGAGGGAAGAGACGTTTTCTACAAAGGTGAAATAGCGGAAGCTATCGTGAATTATTCCAATGACCATGATGGATTTTTGTCTATGGAAGACTTTGCAGAGCATACCTCAACGTGGGTAGAGCCAATTCATGCCGATTACAAAAACTACCGACTCTACGAACTTCCTCCCAACGGACAAGGCATTGCGGCTTTAGAAATGCTAAAGATTCTAGAAAACACTGATATGGGATCGATGGAGCATAATTCAGCAGAATATCTACACTATATTATAGAAGCCAAGAAACTGGCCTATGCAGACATCCAGAAATGGAATGCCGATCCAAGCTTCAATGATTTGCCCATCAACCAGATGATCTCTAGTGAATACGGACAGAAGCAGTTCGGTAGAATCAGTGCGGAACAAGCTATGGAACGTCCAGAATCAGGGATTCCCGACGAAGGGGACACCGTGCTCTTGGAAGTCATGGATAAAGACAACAACGCTGTCTCCTTCATTTACAGTCTATACTCCGGGTTCGGCTCTGGCCTAGTAGCTCCGGGAACTGGATTTACCTTACAAAACCGTGGAGCGCTGTTTTCACGAGAACCTGATCATTTGAATGTCATTGAACCAAAAAAGAGACCTTTCCATACCATCATTCCTGCAATGGCTTTCAAGGATGGCGAATTTTTCATGACATTCGGAGCCATGGGTGGAGCGGTACAACCCCAACAACATGTACAGATATTTCTGAACGTCGTGGAATTCGGGATGAATGCACAGCAAGCAGTAGAGATCTCACGGATTAATCACAACAACGGCTTCAGAGTAACTGCAGAACCTGGAATCTCTGCCGATGTGATCGCACAACTGGAACGCTGGGGTCATGTGATGACACATAGGACCACGATCGGCGGCGTCGGCGGTGCTCAGTTGATCATGTTTGACCGGATGACCGGTGCAATGACGGGAGGTTCAACTCCACACAAAGATGGAATGGCGGTCGCTTATTAACTAACAATTGACCTTGTCTCCAAGTTTTTTGACGTTTGAGTTAGATTTCTTTTACACTGTCAGTCTTAAGTTTCAAAAAAACGGAGCCGCACATGTCCTTGAGGGTTATATTATCAGCAATCGTCATACTGGTTCTTATCGCCATTTTCCGAGTGATCGGTGACTCTGACGCCGCTGACCTGGTACTGACCAATGGCAATATCGTAACAGTAGATGATGGCAACCCTACCGCTCAGGCCATAGCAATTCGAGAAGGAAAAATTCTGGCCATTGGTAGTGCTTTAGCCATTGATGAATTTGTCGGCCGTCAAACAGAAATCATTGACCTAGAAGGCCAAACTGCCATCCCTGGATTTATAGAAGGACACGCACACTTCAACGGAGTCGGGCAAGCTCAACTGCAACTAAATCTCATGAGCGTATCGAACTGGGACGAGGTGGTCGCCATGGTGGAAGAAGCGGCGAACAGTGCAGAGCCAGGGGAACTGATTCTTGGACGAGGATGGCATCAAGAAAAATGGGACCGTGCCCCAACTCCTAATGTGGAGGGGATACCACTGCATATAACCCTGAGTGCCGCTTCTCCCAACAATCCGGTTTTGCTGACCCACGTCAGCGGCCACGCCGTCTATGCCAACGCCAAGGCTATGGAACTTTCCGGGATCGACAATACCACACCAAATCCAAGCGGCGGAGAAATCATACGAGATGGAATGGGCAATCCCATCGGCTATTTCAGAGAAACTGCGAGTCGCCTTCTGGCCCCCGCTCGCGAAGGAGCGACCCCCACTGACCCCCGAAGAGTTGTTGAACTTGCACAGGAAGAGGCTTTGTCAAAAGGAATAACTAGCTTCCAAGACGCTGGGTCCAGCTTTGAACAGATCGATGTTTTCAAAGAAATGGCGGAAGACGGGAGCCTCGATATTCGTCTCTGGGTTATGGTGCGAGAATCCGTCGCAGAACTCACCGAAAATTTAGCAGAATACAGAATGATCGGTGTTGGTGAGGATCGGCTTACTGTCCGTGCTATTAAAATGGCCATAGATGGTGCCCTGGGGTCACATGGCGCATGGCTCTTGGAGCCTTACGCTGACCTCCCTGAAAGTGCTGGACTGAATACTTCTGACCTTGAAGATGCCGCAGCAACTGCTGAACTGGCCATTGAGCATGGATACCAATTTGCAATGCATGCAATAGGTGACCGTGGAAACCGTGAAACACTTGATATGTTTCAGTGGGCATTCGACAACAACCCTGACGAAGAAGACCTGAGATGGCGTATTGAGCATGCTCAGAACCTCCATCCTGACGATATTCCACGATTCGAGAACATGCAGGTCATCGCCGCTATGCAGGGCGTACATGCCACCTCCGATGGCCCATGGATTGCTGATCGTTTAGGGCAGGAGAGGGTTGAGCGGGGAGCCTACGTCTGGCGAGACCTGATCGATGCCGGTGTGATCATAGGGAACGGAACCGACGCTCCTGTTGAAGATGTAGACCCCATAGCTAGCTACTATTCAAGTGTCTCACGGATGATGAGTAACGGTGAAGTGCTGACCCCGAGACAGAAAATGACTCGAATGGAGGCCTTAAGATCCTACACGATCAATAACGCTTATGCCGGATTTGAAGAGGACATTAAAGGATCGTTAGAGGTAGGAAAGCTGGCCGATATCACCGTCTTAGACCGTGACATCCTCACCATTCCCGAAGAGGATATCCCTAATACTGCGATCAGCTATACCATCGTAGGTGGAGAAGTTATGTACTCCAGAAACAACAACTGACAAGTTGTATTGAAAAGTACAATCAATCAGGACTAGTCACAGATTCGAAATCTTTACCTACGATATCTCTGTAGGTTTCCGGGTCTGTTGCACCCTCCGTCGAGAAAACCATAACTCGAGAGCAGTGATTTAGGTTCAGACTTTTCCGAAGAACTTCGTCTGCACTAACAACCTCTAGGCCGATCAAGCCTGTCACACCTGATTCACCTGAAACGATAGAGGATTCGTCGCCTCTTCTCTCAGCCAAACGCCTCATCCAAGGACCTACCCTGGTGTCATCAACTGTCATAAAAGCATCAATACCAGGCCGTAAAATTTTCCAGGCCAGTGAGGAGATTTCGCCACAAGAAAGGCCTCCCATTATAGTTTCTAGTGAACCTGAAGCTGATTCCGGAAGGCCAGACTGGGCACTACGATAAAGACAGTCGGCTTCGGTAGGTTCCACCACAGTTATGACCGGACGCTTGGGTCCGTATGTTTCCCATAGATGTCCACAAACGGCAGCGGCCAAACCGCCCACCCCTCCTTGAATAAATATGTGGGTTGGCCTATTCGTTTCGGGTAACTGTAGGAAAGCTTCTTCGACCATCAGGGCATAACCTTGCATCACCCAGCTGGGTATCTCCTGATACCCCTCATAAGAAGTGTCCGAAACGACCTGCCAGCCATTGGCATCTGCGTCATTAGCCACCTGGACCACAGCCTCGTCATAATTGCCTTGTAACCGAACCACTTCAGCTCCAAGGGAGGCTATTTCCTGGGCACGACGTTCTGTCACGTGAGCTGGGACATAGATGACACAACTACAACCACATTTCTGTGCACCCCATGCAACCGATCTTCCATGATTTCCATCGGTAGCACACGCAACCGTAACGGACTTCGGGTCCGCTTCCCTCCCAGTCATCCCAAGCTCCCGTTCCAACACTCTGGAGACTGCGTAAGATCCTCCCAGAGCTTTAAAACTTGCAAGCCCAAACCTGGTGGATTCGTCTTTAATCCAAATTTCAGAAACACCTAACTCTTCGGCGATGCTTGGAAGAGAGTAAAGATTAGTGGGAGAATAGCCACTCCACTGTTTGATCTCCATTTTGGCTCGCTCGTACTCAGCAAGAGAAACTACAGAACGCTCTTCCTCTCCGTAGATCCGATCCCGTTCCAGATAATGATTGACTGAGAATTCCATCTTTTTAGATAAAGGCAAGCGACCGAATCAACGCCGCACCATAATGGCGTCCCGAATGATCTTTCGGACTTCTAGTGTCTTTCCGGCCTCCTCCACAGACTGCCAAATACGAGAGAGCGTTTGTTGGTCGACTAACCCTCTAGCCACGTCTCCTCTGGGAGTCCATAGGCCCTGATCAACGCGAAAGCGGTGAACAGCATCCACTGCATCTTCTGTGTAGGTTTGCGAAGCCGCATCTAAGGGAACGCCATCCGTATCCGGTTTATAGTATCCAATAGCATGGAGCAAAACTCTCAGCTGCCAGACGTCATTCCCTCCGAGTCTCTGCAGATCTCGATATCCAAGGGTCTGAGAAATCGAATTATAAATTCTTCGAAGTTCAGTCACAGGAGTTGGATTTTCACAAACGTTGATATTAGTAGTGACCTGATCTTGTCTTCTGGAGTTTCCGGGCCTGGGATCAGCAACGATTACCGCAGCGGACTGCAATCTGCCATCCCGTTTATCGCCTCCAGCGATTTGACCCGCCATTAAAGCTTCGATTAGGCGATCTGACAGATGACGTTCCGTACTTTCACTGGCTTCAAAACTCTCTGCAACTGCAGCCAAGACTTCAGGACCCACTAGGATATTTCCCTGTGTGACATAGTTGGTTCCTTCTCGGTGTCCTGCCCAGTGACTAGGACCAGTACCGGTATGTTGAGCTTTCGTTCCATCCAAGGAGATGACGCCTATCTGTCGTCTGGCAGACATAGAATCTCCTGCCACTGCCCTAATCATTGCGTCATCGGCATTCATCCCCGATTCGATGAAATCCAAGAGTTCTTTTCCGTATTCTACACGGGTACTGGCTTGGGTTGCCACTGCACCTACCCCTGCACGAACCCAAGGCACGGCATTCCCCACACAAGCGACTCGAGTCGTTACAGCTACCCCAGATTCACGAGTTACAGGATCAATCGCAGCGATTGAAAATGTAGAGAAATGCATATCAGGTCCCCAGGATATTGGTTCTTGGGCCGCAATACTTTGAGAAACAAAGAGAATTATATTCCAGAAAATTGCATGCTTCAGCATATGTTCGCCTCTGATTTGATCGGTATTAGAAAGCCATAGATTTCGCTACAATCAACACACCCTCCAATCTGGAACCAATCACAGGTACGGCGAAAGAGGGGAGTCAAAATCACAAAAAAGACTCTCTCGCTAAAAGACCGCCAAGCGCTGTAGTAGTTTGCCCCCTCACTCATCTAGGGCTACTGTCAACGGTACAATATTCAGAGTTGACCAAGTCCGGAGGGTTTTTATGGAAGTCGATCGCAGAGCTTTTTTAGCAACTTTGGGAGTTGGGGCACTTGAGAGAATGTCCCCTGAAGACAAAGCAGAAGAACTAGAGCACTATATGATCCACATGCTCGAAGAAGAGCATGCAGAGGAAGAAGCGCCTTTATCTGAAGAAGAACTGGAGGAGCAGGAGCAGGAGAGAACCGCACGTCGTGGAACTGGTTCACTGTTCACTTCAACGAGGGAGCTCGAACCGATTCCCCTAAATGCCACCCTCGAAGATTTCTTTAGGCTTCGCTTTGCACCCGCACGCCACGTACTTCAAAGCGCCAATCACGCGCTTCAGACTGGTCAACCAGAAAGAACGATACTGGCGTGCCTGCTGCATGATACCGTACAAAATCTGATCAAAGTCGATCATGGGTACTGGGGTGCCCAACTCTTTGCACCCTACGTTGACGAGCGAGTCAGCTGGGGCATCCAATACCACCAGGCTCTGCGATTTTATCCCGATGAGTCAACGGGTTATGAATATCCTGAGATGTACAACAGGATCTTCGGTGAAGATTACGTTCCCGAACCCTACATCGCAGAAGCCTATAAGTACTGCAGGGCCCATAAATGGTATATGGAATCCCGCCTAATTACGGTTAATGACACCTACGCTTTCCAGGATGGTGTAGACGTGACAATCGAACCATTCATTGACATCATCGGTCGTCACTTCAAACAGCCTAAAGAAGGGTTGGGTAATGACAATAGTCCCACAGCACACATGTGGCGCACCATGGCCAACCCGGACCGGCCACTCTAAAGACTGACCATTATTACTCTAACTCTGAATAGTTTTCGGGCCTAGCTTCCTTCCCTGAGGGAGGCTAGGCCTTCTCTCATTTGATCTTCCATCTCCTGTATCCATCCTGACATATCCTCGGTGTCTTTCGGAGAATCGAAAGGGCCCAAGACCTTCATTTTCCAATTGATCTTTTCTTTTAAGAAGAAGACATCCACGAATTTAGTGTACATCCAAACACCATCAGCTACAACGAGATACACTTTCCACTGGCGTTTACTTAAAAAAACCTTCAGAGCACCATCTCTAAAACGCCGTAACTCTCCATCACGAGAACGGGTGCCTTCTGGAAAAATAAGAACCGGCCTTGTAGTTGTTCTGGCTGTTCTAAAGAGTTTCGTGAGGTCAGTTTTTTGACCTTTCCGAGGATTAACCGTGGGAAAATCGAACCTTGTTATGATACCAGAAACCAATGGAATCCACTTTGCATACCTCTCTCGCGTAACCATTACTGGATAACCTTCCCGCAAAGTCCCGACGACTAGTGGCACATCCATGAGAGATTGATGGTTCATCAATACCAGAACACCCGGATCAGAGGGTATCACACTCTGTACAGGGAAATCCCCTACTCCAGTAACTCGCATTATTCTGACAAATCCATCAGCAACCCATCTTCCCCATACACTGTGGATACTCTCTCGCTTACTAGGGAAAAGCCAAAGAACTAAGGGTAGTAGAGTTCTTTGTATCAGGTCATGCACTAGTACAAACACTATAACTGCAGTAATCAACAAGAAGCCTTTGATCCGTATCACCGTCGCTCCCAAGTTTTCAAATTGCCGTTGCTACTGTACTCTATGCAAGTCAGATTACAATATTATCAAAATGAATCAAGGGTCACTAAGTTTTCATATTTCTAAATTGAAGTGGAGAAATTCGCGTGAAACCACAAAATTTTAGTTTAACTAAGAGCTGCTTGGTCACATGTGTGGCTCTGCTGTTTTCCATCTCGATGCCGATGTCTTCACAGGCTCAGCAAGCAACTATGGACCAGCGCGTCGGAGACTGGATGTACATCGGTGGGGATGTGGGCAGTCAAAGGTATTCGGAATTGAGCCAGATCGACGCTTCAAATTTTGAGGACCTCGATATTTCCTGGGAATGGGACGCTGGAAGTTTCGGTAATGTACTTGCTCGTCCGACCCCTATTTATGTCGACGGCATGCTGATTACAGTAGCCGGAGATCGACGTTATGTTGTGGCTCTCGATGCAGGTACCGGCGAGACCCTCTGGACATTCCGCGAACCATCGACCCCCCGCTGGGAATACTCGATGAGAAAAAATCACGGGAAAGGTGTTGCCTACGCTAATGTAGACGGAAGAGACATTGTATTAGTCGTTAGCCCAGCTTTCTTCATGCATGCCCTCGACGCACATACCGGCCAACCCATCGAAGGATTTGGCGGTGCAATCCCGATCGAAGGATTTCCTAAAACTGGTACGGTTGATCTCTTGGCAGACCTCGGGCATGAATATGACGTATACGAAGGAATCCCTCTGGAAACCGGCTATATCACTAGCTCCTCTCCAGCGATTGTCGTTAATGATGTCATTATAGTCGGAAATTCAGCTGAGCAAGGATACAACCAATCACGTCAAGAGAATGTTCCAGGAGATATTTTGGCCTATGACCTGCGGACTGGAGAGCATCTCTGGAAATTTGATGTTCTTCCAGGCCCTGGAGAGTTCGGTCATGAGACCTGGGAAAACGATGCCTGGTCTTGGACTGGGGATATCTCTTCCTGGGCTCCTTTATCGGCCGATCCAGATCTCGGGCTGGTTTATGTTCCAACGAATGGAGCTACACAGGATTTTTATGGAGGGTTTAGGCCTGGTGACAACTTGTTCAGTACCAGTCTGATTGCATTGGACGTCAAAACCGGTGAACGAAAGTGGCACTATCAACTGGTCCACCACGACATCTGGAACTATGACACATCCACCGCTCCGGTCCTCATGGACGTAACTATGGACGGTAAAGAAGTGCCTATAGTCGTGCAGGCGACCAAGCAAGGATTCGCCTACACGTTCAATAGAGAAACCGGTGACCCAATCTGGCCTATTGAAGAAAAGCCCGTTCCAGAAGGTTTGATTCCGGGAGAAAAACTGGCCGCCACTCAACCTCATCCTACCCGCCCAGCTGCCTATGACATGCAGGGCCTCCCAGAGGAAGAACTGATCGATTTTACCCCTGAACTCAGGGCTGAAGCCTTAGAAATATTAGAAGATTACGTATGGGGTCCGTTCTTTAATCCACCACTACACCGAGATAACGACCTCGGCAAGAAGGGATCACTCTGGTGTCCCGGAGACGTGGGTGGAACCAACATCGACGGCACTCCGGTAGCCGATCCTACTACTGGCATTATGTATATCACTTCTCAAAAAGGATGTTCTTCAAGGGTCATGATTACTGGAGCCGAGAGAGAAACTGAGCATCCCGATGTCATCCCTACAGGCACCACTCTTACTGATTTTGCAGTGGGAGACGGCAATAGAGTCAATGTGCGAGGACTACAGATCTTTAAGCCACCTTACAGCAAGATCACGGCCATCGATATGAACACCGGTGACCACTTATGGTCGAAACCCGTTGGTGATACCCCAGACAGAGTCCTGAATCATCCGGACCTTCAAGGGCTTGATATTCCTAAGACTGGATCGGGACGGCAAGCTGCAATGTTGGCTACTCCAGATATCCTGATACACTCGGCCAATGGTAGTGATGGAACCCCTTATGTCCGTGCGCGAGACAAAGCAACGGGAGACGTCTTAGGTGAAGTCGAAGTTCCCGGAAGTATTCGCTATGGCATGATGACTTACATGCACGAGGGTGTCCAACACCTCGTCATCAATCAGGTCGGAGGGCTAGTAGCACTGACCCTTCCGTAACTTTCAATGGCTAAGCAAACCGTGAAAACTGATCGCATACGGCCGGGGCTACTTTGTAGCCTCGGCCTTTGTGCATTAGTCATAGGCTCCTGTGAAACCCAGGAAGGTTCGACAGCTGACGAATCTCCTGCACATCAGGAATTATCCTTAGATAATATTCCCGATACTATCGAGATCATACTCGCCGATTTTTATATCGGTATGCCGGACATCTTACTTGCCGGAGACATCACCCTTCGTTTAGCCAGTGAAGGGGTTGAGGAACACAACCTGATCTTTGTTGCAAATGATACCGAGGAGACCATATGGGAAACGGACGGACGTCTGAGCCCATACGAAGTGCGGACCGTAGAACTCAATCTGCCCGCTGGGGAGTACACTGCCGTGTGTGATTTCTCAGGTCATGAGACCCGAGGAATGTTTTTCGAGTTCGCCGTTCATCAGTAGTCGAAAAACTATTTTCGGCCTGTGTTAGAAACTCCGGTACCTTCGGTGAGGCCACTCGGTATACGTCACTCATCACGTGAGCAAGACAACAGAATCTTCTGAATTTTATCCTCTAGCCGAAACCAA
>Ga0209403_10004553_pt1 | contig 15005 bp, 13 predicted proteins | sample ArcticOcean_MG_C_8_FD_187440 | JGI IMG/M metagenome (GOLD analysis project Ga0209403, IMG submission 187440) | Marine microbial communities from western Arctic Ocean - ArcticOcean_MG_CB11_86 (SPAdes) (version 2) | ecosystem: Environmental > Aquatic > Marine > Oceanic | place: Arctic Ocean... | reverse complement strand
AGCCTGTTATTGTAGATCCAAGTGTGCAAACCACACAAAATATTTCATATTCGGAATGATTTTTATTCAAAGCATCCTGAAGCTCAGTGAGATCCATTCTCTGATCAGTCGTCAATCCCACTTTCAGTAACGATTCTTCTCCCAATCCAAGAAAATGTGCCGCATGCGTTACCGAAAAATGAGTATCCTCAGAGACCAATATTTTGAGTTTTTTGGGATTGGTGAAGCCCGCCATTCCTTCAACGGAATAGTCAAATCCTTTACTTTCAGCGAAGTGATGCAAAGCCAGATAGATCGCTTGCTGATTACCATAAGTTCCCGAGTACATAAATGTAGCATCTGATTTCTCAGACAAACCGAAAAGTTCACACAATTTTCTGCAACAAAGTTCCTCCAAAACTGCTCCGCCAGGAGAAACCTGCCAGTTGGTGACACCTTGATTAAATCGCAGAGCAATTTCTGCTCCCACGAACGCCCCTTCTTCGGGAAACGTATTGAACATTGACTGAAATTCCGGCCTGCTGTAGTTAAGTAAATGAGGGATCAATTTTTCTTCCAATTCTCGAGTTAATTCAATAACTCCCATACCTTTATCCTGAAAATTGACCAAATTTCGTAGGTCTGACATAACTTCAGCCGGATTTGCTCCTGAATAGATACCCTCAGGCATGGCTACGATACCTGCTGATTTTACTGATTGACAATCCTTGATCTATGAGTCCTAGCAAGATACTTAATGACGAAGCAATGCCGTCTACAACTGGAATTCCGAGCCTATCCTGCAGCTCAAAACTCATACCAGCCATATCCGCGCAACCTAAGACAATGACTTCGGCTGAATCTTGTTCGATAGCGTCCCTAGACACTTTCTCACACAAATCTAATTGTGTTTGCTTTGCACATAGGTGCCCTAAAGCTCGGACAGAAGAAAGTTGATCTAGGAGATTGTATTTACTCACCAGAGCTTTTTTGTTTGGAATTGATCCTAAAGTAGCGGACAGCACCGTGAATCTATCACCAATAAGACACGCTGAACGCATGGATGTTTCCCCAATACCCACGACAGGTTTCAGACTCAGTTCTTTCATAAGGTCAAGATTGGGATCCGAATGGCAAGCTACCACAAATCCATCATAGTCTTCTTGATTATTCTTGATCAATCGCATCATCCCAGCCATAGCTTGTGACTCATCTGCATACGTTTCTATAAACTCAGGAGCTCCCACGGTGAGGGCTGTCACGACTTCAGCCCTATTGCCAACAAACATTTTAGCAAAATCCTGTATCGTTCGAGTCATCTCCGCAGAACTGTTAGGATTTATAATCAAAATTCTTTTCATAGATGAATCTTAATATTGAAGGTGATCTGGTAGTTTACGATGTAGATATTGCCCTCGACCAGGATCGCCCACACAATTCTCACCATCAATTATGAGCTCGCCTCTAGAGTAAACCTTCTTTATCCTTCCCGTAGTCTTTTGATTATCAAATACTGACCAGTCAGTAGACATGTGCAGAGTGTCTCTATTCATTTCCCAGGATTCAGTAGGATCTAACAATACAATGTCCGCATCAGCTCCAGGAAGCAGATTTCCCTTTTTAGGCCAAAGGCCAAAGATTTTAGCGGGAGTACAAGACACTGCCTTCACAAAGGCTTCCAGGGTGAGCTTTCCAGCTACTACTCCTTCTGAATAAAGACTTATGAATCTTGATTCAACCCCCGGAATTCCGTTGGGACATCTGTCAAACCGATCCTTACCATATTGCTTGGCCTCCCAGGAATATGCCGCATCGTCAGAAGTGACCATCGGGATCCTGCCATCCGACACGGCAGACCAGAGTAACTTTTGATTTGCAGCATCTCTCAGTGGAGGAGAACATATCCATTTCACCCCATCTTCTCTTTTGAGTTCTTCGTCAGTAAAAAGAAGATAATGAGTGCAAGTTTCAGTGTGTATGTCTACCCCTTGATCTTTTGCTGCGGTGATCATCTCTAATCCATCTGAAGACGTCAGATGCACAATAAAAGTCCTTCCTTTTGTCCGCCTTGTGATATCAATCGCAGTCCGGATAGCCGCATCTTCCACTTCGGTCGGCTTACTCAGGGCGTGATGAAGAGGAGAAAACCCACCTAGATCCAACTCTCTTCTGATACCAGCTTCTGCCATTTCGTTGTCTTCTTGATGTAGTAACAACATGCCACCAGCCGCACATAGAGATTCAGAAATTAATTCTAGATCTTCGTTGCCAATCAATAGACCTTCTTCTCTATAGGTCATATAACATTTTATGGTAGGTGAACCCATTTCTACTACATCCAGAATTTCCTTTAGGGTGCTCGGGCTGGGATCAGTTATTACAGGATGCACCCCCCAATCGATTAAAGCTCTTCCAGCTGCTTCAGATTTTTTATCTTCAATGGTATTAACAAGAGGATCTCCATGTCTTTGATTTGAAAAATCAATGACACTGGTGACACCGCCGAATGCAGCAGCTAAAGTTCCTGTGTAGTAGTCATGAACGCTAACAGTATTCATAAACACATCATTCAGATGAACATGTGTATCTACCGCTCCAGGAAAAATCAATAGTCCAGAAGCATCCACAACTTCGTGGATCTCATGTTCAGGAAATCCCTCTATTTCAGCGATCCGTTCGCCACGAATCAAAAGGTCTTCGAGAAATACTCCTTCTTCTCTCACAATCTTTCCACCCTTTATTAGGATGGTGTGTGAAGCACAATTTGCCATAGTTGTTTCTCCTTCAAATACAATGTGGACGGATAATCATCCCATCGCAAATGAGGATTTCCAGTGTACTAAATTCCTGTTAATATTGAACAGATCAATACAGCAGTCAGCTTCCCTTAGAGGACTCAATGAATCGATACTGCAAGTGGGTAGCTATCCTCTGTTTAATTTCTGCTTCCTGTTCTGAGGACACTTCTAAGTCGCCCACTGAACCCATCACTCAACCCGATCCTCCAATAGCCAGCACGCTGATTTTTTCTCAAGATCAATACAGCTTTACCAGCTTAGGTGCCACGGAAACAGTGAAAGTATCGGCAACCGATCAATACGGCTCATACTTTCCCAATCCTGCAATTGCCTGGACAACTTCAAACGCACTTTCGGTAGAAGTAAACTCACGTGGAATGCTCACTGCAATCTCCGAAGGTTCGGCCACCATAACTGCTACGGCAGGCTCAACTAATAAGACAGCAGTTGTGACGGTTGTTCAAGAAACAAACACTATTGAATTCACAAAAGAATTAATTCGCTTCCAAAGTTTACAAGACACAATCACAATTGAAGCGATCATCAAGGACGCAAGAGGTAATATTGTGGACACCCCCGATGTTACCTGGTCGTCATCTGACGAATCTATTGTCCGAGTGGACAATCAGGGCTTAGCCACTTCCCTGACAGATGGCAGGACTCAAGTCACTGTATCTTCTGGTACCATCTCTGCAGCATTGAGTATAATAGTATCCACAGGTGGAGGTATCGTGATCTCTACGATAACCCCGGATGTACTCATCGAAGGATCTCAGGGAACCTTGGATGGACAAGGACTTTGGGATTTCGGCAATACCGAATTAACACTAGGAGGCAGGGCAGTACAAATCACATCTGCAACCAGTACTCAGGTTCATTTCATGCTGCCACTTTTCGACTGTCTTCCGCCCAGAAACACTCAGCTCACATTAAAGAATTCAATTGATAGTGTCAGTGTAGAAGTGTCCGTTATGCCACAAAACATACAATCGTTAGCTCTCGGACAAAACATCATATCTACTGAAGCATGTATACATCTGAAACCAGAAAGTTCAAATCAAAAATTTCTCATCGGTGCTTTATCTCAATCAGAGTCAGTTGCAGACTTGAATGAAATCACTCTCAAGATCAAACCCGGCGTCCAATTGCTGACCGATTTTTTGGTTGACCAAAGCTTCAATCTCGTCAGTCCTTCCAGATATATCCCTCTCCCCAACTTTCCTGTAACTCCTGTCATGCCTCCAACAATTGAAAATCAGTCAGTTTCTATCATGAATGCCACATTCGAAAATCACATCCAGGAGGAACACGCGATAAGGGCCAATGAGAAGCTTTTGATAGAGGAAATTGGTATCGACAAAATCCGAAGAGAACTTCGCCCTCAATCCTGGAACATTGCTCCACAGGACATCTTAAATCAAGAAGTCAGCCTTGGAGATACTGTGTCTTTCAATATGGGGCTCTCTTGCGCATCAGGAGATACCCTTCAAGTCCTAGCACAAACTGCTTACATAGGGGAAGAAACCGTATGGTATGAAGATATAGGCAACCCATTACCTGAATCGTTTACAGCTTCTGAGTACCAAAATTTTGATACTCAGTATACGTCCAAGACTCTACCCGTTTTAAAGGAATACTACGGGGACTACGGAGATATCGATTCCAACGGAAAGTTGTCCGTCCTTGTAACCAAGGAAGTCAACAAAAGAAAGCGCACCTTAGGTTTTGTATGGGGAGGAGACTTAGTACCTAGCAATCTATGCCCCGGAGCGAACCAAGCAGAAATATTCTATGGATTAGCCCCAGACCCAGAAGGTACGATTGAAAACAGAGTAGTTCCCAAATCATGGCTCACAGATCTTTATGATCCCTTGATTGCACACGAAACAACTCATGTCATACAGATTACTGGAAATTTTTACCAAAATTCAGAATACAAATCGAGTTGGGAAATGGAGGGAGGAGCTACTCTGGCCGAACAATTAGTTGGATATGAAATCTATGGTAATGGGCCTGGCTTAGATTTAGGATTGCACGATTTCAACACAGGTTTTAAATGGTACAGAGATTGGGCGAGCGACCTTACATATTATTTTGGATACTCGAAGTCGGGTAGAGTTTCAAATGCTCCTGAAGAGTGTTCTTGGATGGGCAAAGAATCCCAAGGAAATACTGGCCCCTGTGAGAATCTTAGAGCGGTCTACGGTGTGCCTTCCATTTTCATGAGAATGGTCTTGGATCTGTACGGTCCAAACTATCCTGGTGGAGAGAAGGCACTAAGCAGGGCCTTGGTTGGATCGACTGACCATTCGGGCATGTCTAATTACTCGCAGATTACCGGAATTCCCAAACAAGAATTGCTAGCAACGTTTGCTATGACACTTTGGGGTGACGGTCGAATATCCAACAATCTGACCTCCTGGAACCTTCGAGATGTTATGGGTCGTTGGGCATCTGACCGAAGACTGCAACCGTACACAAGTGACATAGATGACTTAACGTTACCCCTAAACATCAGGGGTGGTTCTAGCTCTTACCTTGAATGGTCTTCATCTGGTCTTAATTTACCTTCTAGTATCCAGATCAGAAACTCGGGATCGGGCACAATGACAGATATGGTGCTCTGGATACAGAGAATAGAATGACTACCGGTCCTTTCTTATAATAAAGATGCTATCCACGGGATTTTTGGCCTCTTAGAATTTCACGATTCAAGGCATCCGAATGAAACTCGAGATGAATACATGAAAAACAATCCAGCCGACGATCCCAGAGGAGAGAGAGAACTTCAAGTGGCCTATGGAACAGAAGAGAGAGCCACAAGATTTTATAACAAACAGGTGTTCGATCATCTTAATCCCAAGATGCTCAGCTACCTACTGCGCCAATAGATAATGTTCGTTGCCAGTTCCAATGCCGATGGAGAATGTGACTGTTCACTTCGGTCTGGACCTCCTGGATTTGTGCACACTCTCGATCCTAAAACGCTTGTATATCCCGAATATAGAGGTAACGGAGTGATGGCAACTTTAGGGAATATTACGGAGAATCCTCACATAGGTCTTTTTCTTTCCTGACTTTTATAAAAGTACTGTGGGCTTACACATAAATGGACGAGCAACTATTGTTAAGAACCAAGAACTTAGGCTCTGGAACAACCTGACTAGAGAACTACGAAAAGCTACTCCCATCACTATTGGTAAAAAGCCGGAGAGGTGGGTTTCCATAGCAGTCGAAGAAGCTTACATACACTGCTCGAAACACATTCCTCGCCTAGAACTAGCGGGGGGAAAACTTTTCTGGGGCAGTGATGACAAAATAGAAAAAGGTGGGGATTATTTCCACGAGAAATTGGAGCCCGATACAGAATAATTCCTCTTGCCTGATCTCAGGCTCAAGCTGACATTCTATTCATGTAGAGCCATCGGGTATCGGCGCAAAACGAATAAACAAGGCTCCCCAGACTGAGCATAGCAATATTGTACGCAAAGGATCCGGAGCTCACTGGTGCCAGACATATCACTAACCCAATCCCTTGAATTGCACACACACCTTTGCGTCGCCAACTCATTGGTAACTGATTTTTTAGAAAAGGCCACACTTCACCACAAGCCACAAAGCAGTACCGCATCAACCCTATGAACACAATCCAGAATGTCACCTTTCCACTCACAAATACCATAAAAGACAAAGCGAGTAACAGAAAAGAATCCACTTCCATATCCAGTTTTGCTCCAAAGGAAGATTCTGTTTGAGTATACCTGGCCAGCCAACCATCCAGGCCGTCTAAACTCAACGCGATTCCAGACAGTATCACAACCCACCAATATCCACCGGCTTCAAGAGATCCCACATGAAAAATCGTCGCACAGATAATAATGCTTAAAATGGCTCTTAAAACAGTGATTCGGTTAGCCCATCCGATCCCCGACTCTTGACATTCATCTGGCCAAACTTTTATTAGAATGAGTCCGAATATCGAATACAAAATTGACACTTGAAGCAAATAGCTAGCCGAGAGCGCCAACAGGAACCATGTTGTGATAGATCCGACAGCCAGTAAACTATACCCAACAATCAACTCCAATGTCACAACGCGTTTTGAAATCACAGTAGCCATGGTTTAAATCTAATTTAAATTCTCAGATCGTCTAAATAATGCCTTAAAGTCAGGATTACAATAATGACTACAACACCAACTCACAGCCAACAATTTTGGGTGACTGAACCTGGAAGAGGGGAAATCGTTACGAAACCGATCCCTTCCAGGGCTAAAAACGAACTCGTCATTAAAACTTTGTATACAGCAATCAGCCGCGGAACTGAAACACTGGTATTCAATGGCCAAGTCCCACCGTCTCAGTACGATACTATGCGATCACCATTCCAAGAGGGAGAGTTTCCCGGTCCTGTAAAATACGGGTATTCTAATGTGGGAATCTGTATCGATGCTCCCCATAAATTGGCTTCAGCATTACTTGGACAAACCATTTTTTCTCTGTATCCACACCAAGATTATTTTATCATCCCAGCTAACGAAGTGATTACGCTGCCCCAATTAGTTCCTCCTAAACGTGCGATCTTGGCTGCTGGAATGGAAACTGCCGTCAACGCCATATGGGACTCTCAGCCAAACATCGGTGACACTATCGCGGTAATTGGCGGAGGAGTGATAGGACTTCTCGTGGCATATTTATGCAATAGAATTCCAGGTACCACAGTGTTCCTCATTGACACTGATCCTCAGCGCGAGCAAATCGCTCAGTCACTTAATCTTCAATTTGGTACTGAACCGCCACCAGATCTACAGCCGGATTTGATCTTCCATGCCAGCGGTCAACCTAGTGGCCTCAGGGTAGCACTTTCGACAGCCATCCCAGAGTCGACCGTTATCGAATTAAGTTGGTACGGTGACCAAGCGGTGACCGTACCACTTGGAGAGAGTTTTCATTCCCATCGATTAACCCTGAAATCCAGTCAGGTTTCGAACATCGTTGCAAGCCGTAGGTTGCAATGGAACCACCAGAAACGCTTAAAACTAGCTTTGGAGCTTTTACAGGACGACCACCTTGATGTTCTCATTAGCGGAGAGAGTTGCTTTAAAGAATTACCTCAACTTTTTTCTGATCTCATGGACACACCACCGATGCAACTTTGTCACCGTATTGCTTACCCCGACTAAGGAATAGATATACTTATGTACAGCTTAACCGTTCGCGATCATTTCATGATAGCCCACAGCTTTGAAGGGTCCATCTTCGGGCCTGCACAAAACCTTCACGGAGCCACTTACGTTGTCGATGTCACCTTCAAGAGAAAAACATTGGATAGTGACGGCCTCGTGGTAGACATCGGCATTGCTTCACAGACGGTCGGGAACCTCCTAGGTGAACTCAACTATCGCAACCTCGATGACGAAATAAATTTCCAGGGCGAAAACACTACCACAGAGTTTCTTTCCAAGAATATCTTCGACCGTATCCTTTCAAGCATACATCTGGGCACCCTAGGCCCAAACGCTTCGGGCCTTTCATCGATCCAGGTAACTCTTAAGGAATCGCACATAGCCTGGGCAAGTTATGAAGGGAATGTGTGAAATCTTCCTCGCTACATTTCATAATCAAAGATGATTTAGAGCAAAGAACAGGTGGGTACATTTATGACGATCGTATCATCAGGGGATTGCGTGAATTGGGTTGGGTTATCTCAGTTCATTCAACCTCCCCTTCCTCTTCGAAGACCGGAACACCGCCGAACAATTCTCTAGAGAATATTTTAAATTCCATCGAGGAAGGACAAACCGTGATCTTAGATGGTTTAGTTATGGGGAGAAACCCCCGTGAATTGAGCCACCATACTCATAGGTTAAAACTCATTTCCCTGCTCCATCACCCTCTTTTTAAAGAATCCGGATTACCACAGTCAGAGATGGTTCGCCTGTTTGAAATGGAAAAAAAAGCCCTAACTAACTGTGTTGGTGTTATCACGACTAGCCAATTCACAGCTAATCAACTCGCGACTATGAATATTCCTACTGAAATAATCAGGACAGTAATCCCAGGAACAAAACCAGCCCTCCCCGCTAAGGGTCCGCACAAAAACGCTCCGCCCAGGCTCCTTTGTGTCGCTTCAGTGATACCTAGGAAAGGTTTCCACATACTTATCGATGCCTTACATAAAATCCGATGCTTAGATTGGGAATGCATTTGTGCTGGTAGTCTAGATCGCTCTCCGAGTTACGCCTCAGAAATCCTTGAGACCGTAGCAAAACATCAACTTGGTCATAGAATCTTATTCACTGGCGAGTGCTCTTCAGCCACGATAGATAAATTGTACGACTTTAGCTCTATCTTCGTATTGGCATCATTGTACGAAGGATACGGAATGGTATTAGCTGAAGCGGCAACAAGGTCTCTCCCTATCATCAGCACTACCGGAGGTGCTATCCCTTACACAATGAAAGGGACACCAGCAATTCTAGTTCCCGCAGGAGATTCCAACTCTCTGGCCGACGCCCTCAGGAATACACTGAACAATTTCGCAGATGAATCTTACTCCAACCAAAATCAATTTCCTAACTGGGAGCAAGCCACACGAAATTTCGAAGACGCGATCACCTCGCTAGTCCCTGATACTGTCTTTTCATGAAACACGCTAATTTCGATTCACATTGGCTTGAATTGAGAGAGCCAGTTGACCATCGGTCAAGGTCAAAAGAACTGGTCCTCTTGCTCGCTAACTACTGGATGAAACAGAAAGGTAGACGAATTCTAGACCTCGGTAGCGGAATGGGTTCCAATTTACGATACCTGTCACCTTACTTGGGAAATAAAAGCCAGCATTGGACATTACTCGATCACGATTCTTCTTTGCTAGAAATGATAGAAAAACCGATACAAAAGCATTTGACAATCAGTCCTTTCCTAGGTGATCTCCGGGAAGATGGCCTTCAACTCATCCGCGACCATGATTTGGTAACAGGATCAGCACTGCTGGATCTCACCTCTAGAGGTTGGCTTGACGAATTAACAGAAAAATGCGCCAAACAGTCTTGCCCTGTTTACTTCTCTCTATCCTACACAGGTGAGGTGTCCTGGCATTCAACTACAAATAAAGAAGGCGATGTAGAGAGCTTGGAACACCATAGCCGCATTTGCAATATCTTTAACCGTCATCAACTTAGGGATAAAGGTACTGGCCCAGCGCTAGGACCTTCGGCAGTTTCCAGACTGAATCAATTATTCAAATCTAAGGGCTACGTGACCAAGTGTTATTCCAGCCCTTGGGTGTTGGATTATGAAGATCGAGAGCTTAAAAAATTGCTAATCCAAGGATGGATGCATTCAGCGTTAGAAGAGTGTCCGGAAGAATCAGAGATGATAAATTCGTGGGCGCACTCGTCCCTGCGACTCGCATGTTCTTCTAATTCTATACTTAGAGTCAGCCATCTGGATTTTTTAGCGCTTCCGAACACCACCGACTCTCCGTAGTAGCTCAACTTCGCAAATTTAGATCAAAAAGAACATCATTGCCAAGTTTGAATTGTCTGCATTTAGGTTTAATCGCCTCACTCAAAGATTCGATAGCTGACAACTCTAGGCCGTGCCTTCCTGATCCGATAATCATAGGGGCCACTGTGATGTGCAACCGATCTAATGCTCCTGCCTGCAAAAAACGGGACACGGTAACTCCGCCACCTTCGACTAGGATTTTCTTGTATCCTTCTTGTCTCAAGATGGATTTCAATTCACTCATCCCGAATCCTTCCCCTTTCACGTAATCCAGATCGATCATCTGGACATCCGGATGAGATTGGGACAAAGAAACCCCGCGGCCGCGTAATACAATAGTCTTGGCTGATCGATCCTGAAAAACAAAACTATCGTTATCTAAACGTCCTTGGGGGTCCAGAATAACCCTGACTGGGTTGGAGCCTTTCACCATTCTTACCGTCATTTTTGGGTTGTCAGAGGTCACAGTGTTTGCTCCGACTATTACTGCATCAGCCATGGATCGTATTCTGTGCAGACGGATTAAGTCCTCGTCGCCCGTGACATAGTGAGAGTCTCCTGCTTCGGTAGCTATCCTCCCGTCCAAACTCTGACCTAGCTGGCCGAGGATCCATTTTTCTTTGACCGCCAAAGGGCCGTAGATTTCCAAGACCTTCTGCGCATCTGTGCAGAGAGGATGTGAAGTGGTCCACCTCTCACCGTATTCCTGGAATTCAAAAGTCAGTGGTTCAGGGTTGTCCAGTCTAGTCGGTTCTCTGGGTAAATCAACTTCACCACGTCCCTTCAGGACGCCCGATTCAGCCTCTAGGAATTCACTTGGTATTCTGTTTATAATAGACCAAGCGAGAGCTACAGTGATATCAGGTCCCCTGTCCACTAGCCGAGCCTGCTCAAGTCAACTTCACTCGCATCCAGAATAACCTCTGAAAAACATTTGGAATAATATTCTACCAATTCTTCGCCGATTTCAGAGCTAGCCAAGGTGGCATCACCCACTGTTCCCGATGGATTCAAGTCACTCGCCATCCAATAGAATGAGACTGCGCGATCTTTGTTCAATCTACGATGACCTTCAGCCAATTCTTTCAGCCAAGAAGCATTATTTCTTAGCTCGCCCATCCGTACCAATTCAGGTTTCAGATGCATCATCATAGAAGTTTCCAAAGCGCCGCCGTGTAGACCATACAACCATTCGGAATCTGGTAAATTTATTTGGCTTGGCTTAGGGAACCGAAAGTAATCGACTTTAACCATTAGCAATTGGATTTCAGCCCTAAGCCGCATGGCAGCGATATCTAGGGCAGAGCTATTACCACCATGACTATTCAGTATCACCAACCTCCTAACTCCACACTCTCTAACCTGACTTCCGATTTCTACAACATTTTCTATAAGTAATTCTGGCGAATAGCTGATAGTACCAGGAAACTCATTGTGTTCTTGGCTAGAACCCATACACAAGGAAGGCAACTTCAATATGACAACTTCTGAAGGTACAAAATCTAAACTTTTTTCGAGCAAACCTTCACCAATAACTGAGTCGGTTGACAAAGGAAGGTGGGGCCCATGTTGTTCAATTGAGCCCGCTACCAATACTGCTACTGGATCCATCGTATCCAGTACAGAGAAATCCGTTGTCGTTAACGATGTCCAATTTTTAAGCATAATTTTTCACAATCCTATTTGTCCATATTTCACATAAGCCTGGCATAAAGATCTCCCGAGCTAGACTGATTCGTGGATAAACGGTCAAGCAACAATTCTTTATCAACCCATTCGGAAAACTGAAATTTTCGATTCTCTCCGATCACTATATTGAATTCATAAACACCCAGAGTCTCTAGTAATTCAACACAAGATATAGTCGACTCCAAGTCTCCGTAAATGAATTCAAATGATACCAGCTTTATAGGATGGCTCAGGCCTTGTAACACCTTGCCTTCATAACCTTCCACATCGATCTTACAATAAGTTGGGACTCCATACAAAACGATCAGCTCGTCCAAGGTTATGATATCAACTTTCACTTTTTGGTTCCAACGGACTTTCCGGAAAGTCGGGTTGACGACCACTATTTTTTCTTTCCATGATTCCGCTATAGTTGAAACAGTCGGTGTCAAATCGCTTATTGATAAATGACCCACGCCGGAGGCACTACCAACCGCTTCTTTCCTCAGAATTATTTTCGGATGATGTCCAATCATCCATTGTTGCCACAGGTTAACCAAGGGCTGAGGTTCCATCGAAATGACTCTTGCTCCCAAAGAAGCAAAAGCTAAAGATCTATCCCCCAGGTGCGACCCTACATCGAAAACCAAATCTCCCTCGGACATGAATGGGGCGTAAAATTTACGTAAATTATTTTGTCGGCCAGGTCTCCAATACACAATTAACGATCTAAACAAGCCTGTCCAGCGTTTTATCCTAGACGAACAGATCAATGATCTTCATCAATGGAGACTCTCGGTCTACTGTAGGCTTCCAGGAACATGCTTCGAAATGAGTCCATCCTCCGGACATCGGTTGCAATCTCTGGAATTGGACCTGAAATGAATCCTTTCTCAAGGAACGGTTCCAGTAGAGATCGATCTTTACTCATTACGTGAATAGGGACTGATTTGCTGGCTCCCTCACCTGTAATCATAGGAGCGGCCTGGTGATCTCCTAAGACGATAAGTAAGTCTTCTTCTTTCATATATCGCTCGGCAAACCCTATCATCGTATTAATCGCATAATCTAGAGATAAACCATAATATTTTCGCACCTCTTCATGGTCAGCCCACAGTTCTTGTGGTGTTGGGCCTTCTCCTTCCCATTCCATGAATATTTCACCGTTTCCGATTGCGGACCAATCGTCATATACTTGCAAAATAGGGGTCCAAGGAGCATGGCTACTAATCAATCCCAATTCAACAAACAGAGGAGTTCCATCGCGATTTTGACGAATATTATTTTGGAGAAAATACCATGTGAACTGATCCGGCATAGTAACCCAATTCAAAGACGGTCCGGAGTATTCTATATTCCCACGTGTGAAAATTTGATCATACCCAAATCTCTGGCCCTCAGGCCATGCTCTCGTAATAGCGGGCATCAATGCGACTGTTTCGTGGCCCAATTCCTTAAAATCATCCACCAGTGTTTTTGGATTTTCGGCCAAGAGTAAATCGTAACGCAATTGGTTGTCGACCCACAATCCACTTAACAACGATGCGTGTCCGTACCATGACTGCCCACCTTGGCTTGGAGCTACAAGGGATCCACTGACTACCCCCACGCCAGCAGTTTCCATCCTTTCTCCAAAATCAATTAAGCGAGGCCTGATTACATCTCCATAAAGGTCGTTGGAGATGGCTGACATCCCGTATGATTCTACAAAAGCAAGAAAAACATTTGTTCCTTTGAGTCTATTCAAATTCAATTGGCGGGCATTCTCTCTTGTTTGATTTTTTCTGATCTCTTCAGTGAAAATCTCCCGCTCCTTAAGCATTCTGACGAAATGTTCCGTTTGTTGTCGTCCCACTCGTATTAGTGGCGTTACAACCGCGTCTTCTGACATCGGTAAGGGTAAACCATAGATTCCAGCTCCCCCCACCACCGCCAGGGCCAGATAACCTGCCCTCATTAGTATATTTTTCCTGGAAATCTTGTTCGGATTCAGTACATTACTCAGAATCCACATACAAGTGCTAATCCCCAACAGTATTAATATTCCCATTAAAACTGTACCAGCCAATCCAAAATTTCCCAATAACAATTCATAGACAGATCGAATCAAGAAAACATCTAGATAAAGATTTAGCAGCCTTCCCAAGGCCAGTTGCATGAAGGCATCTGTGATCGCCAGTACAACCAACAAGACCAATAATACGGCGGTCCAGCGAGACATTTGGCGAGCTAGTGGGCCCCTAGGAAAGAGCCCTGATATACCCACAACTATCAGAGCTTCAAGTGACAGAACCAGAGAGTTGTCTAAGCCACTTAGTATCCAATGAGGAAGTGTCACTAGACCATTGACAAGAACGAGAACAAGCAACAATCTCAGCAAGGCTTCTGACCTCCCTTTAACGCTGTATATATGAAAAATATTTGGAAACCAGCACCACTGATCCTGATAGACGATCGACCCACTGTGTCTGGATGGCCAAAATTCTCAATAGCGGTATTAGTCATTTTTTCAATATCCTGCAATGAAACCACCCAAAATCAACCAACTTTGGATGACTTCCAGCTGAGTAGCACTTCCTCTTTCAGAACCCTCGCTAGCGATCCCTGGATAACCATCCAGGACCTAGCCGAATCTCTCTCTAAGCAGCCCGAAAGACAAGTTCCCAAAAAGATTCCCCCTATTCTTGATGACCTGACCTACGAGCAATATCGGTCCATTCGATATCGCCCAGAGAAAGCTCTCTGGAAGGATGAAAGTTCTTTTTCGTTGTTAAGTAATGGACAAAATGAAAAAAAGAAATCCAATTGGGTAGAGGAAAAAATCAGCAGAGTTATATCTTTTTACACTAATTTTACTTACAAAGAGAATGATTACTGGTATGAATTCCAAATCAGTTTTGTAGATGGGAAGATAGATACAAAGCAGTTGATAGATTATTCCGTAAGATCTAAAGCGGAAATAGAAAAGCAAGAAAAAGAGTGGTCTATTATTCAAACCTATTACGATGCACATAAAAATAAGCCATTAGTTCGTCTGTTTAGTTTTAGG
>Ga0209403_10004552_pt1 | contig 15008 bp, 12 predicted proteins | sample ArcticOcean_MG_C_8_FD_187440 | JGI IMG/M metagenome (GOLD analysis project Ga0209403, IMG submission 187440) | Marine microbial communities from western Arctic Ocean - ArcticOcean_MG_CB11_86 (SPAdes) (version 2) | ecosystem: Environmental > Aquatic > Marine > Oceanic | place: Arctic Ocean... | reverse complement strand
GCGTCCAAACCGAGCGTGTTCAGACGATCGTTTGTGCTGAATGTGGATGGCAAGCGATATGGACTTCGGTCTGGATCGCTCTTCGGACGAACCACTGTCCTGCAGACCGTTGACGGCGACACGCGTCGAGAAGTGGGCAGGCTCGCACGAACGTCTTTTCTGGGCCGGCGTGCGTAGGTTGAACTGCCCGATTCTCTATCTTTGCCGGTCAGACTGTTCGTCATCTGGCTGGCGATTGTTTTTTGGAAGCGAGAGTCAGTCGAACTGAACGCGGTCTCGCGATCTGTCGACCCGTTGGCCTTGAGCAGACGCACTATGCGGCCAGGCTGGTGATGTGATCGACAAACGAGGATTCTGTGAGTGGGCGACCGGTCAGAAAGCCCTGGATCTGATTACCGCCCAGATCTTGCAGTGCGCTCCGCTCCTCGAGACGTTCCACGCCCTCGCCCACCACAGTCAGGCCGATGCGATGGGCCATCTCGATGGTTCCGGCGGTCAGGGCCTGGTGCAGGTCGTTGTGGTCAATGTCGGCAACCAGCATGCGGTCCAGCTTCAGGATGTCGATCGGCAGCTTCAGAAAATGGTTAATCGATGAGAAACCGGTGCCGAAGTCGTCAAGGGCAATGCTGACACCCGCCGCCTGCAGTTCGCGTAATTGCACCCGGTTATGTCGTTAAACCACCGGAAGCGAGCCAATTCAGAGAGGCGATTCTCGCGATCGAGGATTTCTGGCTCTCGGTTGCTCTTCTTCCGAAGAGTGATGCGGTTCAATAGTCAACGGGTTGATCTGTCCCTATAGGTACCGTACCTGCAAGCTGTGGCCTGTTGCGTTGGGCGGCGCGCGGGGGAGCCAGTCACACAATAAAAGCCACTGGCTGATCGCGTACAGAAAAAGAGGACTTTGTCTCTAACCGGATCTGATTCACATCCACTACGATGTTGCCTGGACTCAAAGAGCAGGTGTCAGGTATGTCTTCATTTGGACCCATCTACGATCGTGCAGCGAGTCTCAAAGGAGCGGAGGCGCTGGCGGCGTCCCTGCCTGTCTGTAAGACCGCCGATGAGTTGAAGCAGGTGAGCGACGATGAATACCTGCGGGAGATGACCCGGTGCGTCTTTCGATCGGGCTTCGTCTGGCAAGTAGTTGACAACAAATGGCCCGGCTTCGAGACGGCGTTCATGTGCTTCGTACCGCGCGCCGTCGCGCACTTGTCAGACGAGGCGTTAGCAGAGATCGCTCAAGACACGGCGGTCATTCGGAATCACCAGAAGATCAACGCGACGCGGGACAACGCATCGCTGGTGCTGTCCGTGGCGGAGCAACATGGTTCCTTGGGTGCCTTTCTTGCGGACTGGCCGGACGACGATGTGGTGGGCTTGCAGCAATATTTGAAGAAGGCTGGCAGCCGGTTGGGTGGTCACACCGGGCAGTACTTTCTGCGTTTCAGTGGCAAAGACACCTTCATGTTCAGCAAAGATGTGGTGCGTGTGCTGATCGAGCAAGGTGTAGTCGACCGCGAACCGACCAGCAAGAAAGGGCTGAGCGCCGCGCAGGCTGCGTTCAATGACTGGCGCGAAGAGACGGGGCTAGCGTTCTGCAAACTAAGCCAGATTATGGCTTGGTCGGTTGGGTAAGTGGGTCGGTGCCGGGAATGCAGACAAGAACGGGCTGCAAGAAAAAACTAATTGATCAGGATCTGTTGCCGTTCATGAAGCTCTCTTTCACGCTGGCACCGTCAAAGTCCCGGAGTACCGATTGGGTGACACCGAAGGCGAGGATGATGATCGCGTAGATGAGCGAGCTGACACCGATTCCGATCGGCGTCGACGACGCGGCTGCGATTGCGCCCGCCACGAGTCCACCGAGGGGCATCAGGCTGTAACTGAGTGCGTGATAGCTCATCACACGGCCGCGCATTGCATCGGGTACGGTCAACTGGATGACGGTCATGGAACTGATCAGGTACATCGATGCGAACATGGCGATGGCGAATGCGGTGCTCATGCCAAGTGTCAGTGCGACGAGTGTCGAAAACTGCGACGCCGCGGCGGCCACACCGCTGAAAAGAAACAGGCAGGCCGCGCCGGCAATCGCGGTCATAAGCATGATGCGCCCGAGTTGCCTCGACTCCTGAAAGTTACCGATGATCAACGTACCGGTCACCGAGCCGACGCCGGTCGCAGACAGCAGGTAGCCGTAGCCGGAACTGCCGGCACCCAGCAGCGTCGACACGGCTGGCATCAGTTGCATGTACGACGACCCGAACAGCATCATGGCGTACGTGAGTCCGAGCAGAACGAGAAACAGGCGTTGGCCGATGATATATCGGAAGCCTTCGGTCACCTGGGACAGTGCCGACCGCGACGTGTCGGTCGGCTCCGCCGTGAATTGGAGTCTGACGATGACGATCCCCATCACTGCGAATCCCGCTGAGCACAATAGCAAGACGATTGACGCGTTCCAGAGCGCGATGATGATGCCGCCCAGTGCCGGAAAGACCATGCGACAGGATTGCCAGACGATGGCGTTAAGGGCGACAGCGCTCATCATCGAGTCCCGGTCGATCAGTGATGGTAATAAGGCCTGACGCGTGGGCCAGTCGAGTCCGGAGATCAACGAGATCAGCCCGGTGACGAAGATGATGTGCCATGCGTTGGCAGCGCCATTGAGGGTCGCGAGGCCGAGCGCGAGCAGCAGACCGCTCGTCAGAAACGAAGTGACGATGAGGAGCACGCGTCGATCCATGCGATCTGCCATCGCGCCGCCAAACAGCGTTACGAGGATTGCCGGCGCGCCCGCAGCGGCCCCGAGGTAACCGAGCATCAGCGTCGACCCTGACAGCTCGAAGACGAGCCAGCCCTGCGACATGATCTGAAGTTGTGTCGCGCCGACCGAAGCGAACGAGCCAAGCCAGAAAGCCAGAAACGGCCTGTGCCGCAGCGCTGTGAGTTGGTTGGGAAGCCGCATGGCGAGGCCCGAATACGTGATCGCAGATTAAGTCACGAATGTGAGCGGTTGTCGCGTCTGACGGTTCGGTTGCCGGCACCGTCGCCCATCGGGCCTGCAAGAGAACGGCGACGCAAACCCTCCGCGCAACACCCGGCAGCGCCGAAGATCAACATGCGTGTCGACCAGATGCGTGCGCGAAGGTTGCGGCCGACAGATGTCAGTCAAGCAGGCCGAGAACCCGTTTTGGAGATGATGTTCATCTGCACTTCGTTGGTGCCACCGTAGATCGTGACGGCACGGTTCAAGAGCCAGTTCTTGGTTGTCTCAAGTTCCACGCGGCCAAATTCTTCGCCCGACCAGCCGACGCCCTGGGTGCCCATGAGGGTCGATGCGAGTTCTGAACCGTCGCGCGCGAGCGTTGAACCGACGAGCTTGAAGATGGAAGTCGCTGCGCCCGGGGTTTTACCCGACCGGTTCTCAGCGCCTGCTTTCTGGGCGGTCAACTGGAATGAACGCTCTGTCATGCTGTGGCGAAGTATTCGTTCGCGAAAGTCTACAGCGAGACTCACAAATGCATGTTTTTAAATATGTAAAATATATCGACATATAAAAATAGCGTTCCCGGGAGCACCGCCATTTTTCGCAGGCCTCTTTGCTGCAAGATCATGCGAGGTTTGCTAGCGAACCGACTCCCAAGGAATTTGTCAGGATGACAATTTTGGGATAGCAGCGAGCTAGTTTGCGAGATCGAACGCCTTCAGGACGAACGCGAACTCCTCGGCAGTCTCACGAATCTGCTCGAAGCGTCCGGTCTTGCCGCCGTGCCCGGCGCCCATGTTGATTTTCATGACGATCGGGTTGTCGTCAGTCTTCATCGCCCGCATCTTGGCCGTCCACTTGGCCGGCTCCCAGTAGGTCACGCGCGGGTCGTTGAGGCCGCCAGTCACCATCTGCATCGGGTACTCCCGGGCTTCGATGTTGTCGTAGGGGCTGTAGGACTGAATGTTCCTGAACGCCTCGGCATCTTCGATCGGGTTGCCCCACTCCGGCCATTCGATGGGCGTCAGCGGCAGGCTGTCGTCGAGCATGGTGTTCAGCACATCAACGAACGGCACATGCAGAACCACGGCTCGCCAGAGGTCCGGCGCCTGGATGATGGCGGCGCCCATGAGTTCGCCGCCGGCACTGCCGCCGGACGCGGAGATCTGGCCCTTTGCGGCGAGTCCCTGGTCGATGAGATGGCGAGCAACGTCGACAAAGTCGTTGAAGGTGTTGGTGCGCTTGTCGAGTTTGCCGTCCTCGTACCAGGCGTAGCCCATCTCGTCGCCTCCGCGAACGTGGGCGATGGCGTAGGCCATGCCTCGATCAAGTAGTGACAGGCGCGACGCGCTGAAACCTGGGGATGTGCCGGCGCCATACGCACCGTAGCCATACAGGTGCAGTTTGCCGGTGCCGTCGCGCGGATAATCGTTGGGATAGACGATCGTTATGGGTACCTGAACGCCATCGCGCGCCGGGGCCATCAGGCGTTCGGTTGCATAGCCGGACTTGTCGTATCCCGACGGTATTTCCTGCTGTTTGCGCAGGTCCAGACGTTGCTCGGTGACATCGTAGTCATATGTCGACGAGGGCGTGATCATGGACTGGTAGGAAACGCGCAGGTGACTTTGACTGTATTCGGGGTTGGTGCTGATGCCTGCGGCGAAGACTGATTCCGGAAATCCGATCGTGTGGCTGTCGCCATCCCATGTCTGGATACGAATCTGATCGAGCCCGCCGGTGCGCACCTGCACGGCAAGGAAATCGTGAAACGGTACGAAACCGCGGTAGTAGGTCGTGTCCGACGGCGACAGCAGTTCTCGCCACAATGCCTGCGACGGGTTGGTCTCGGGCGCCGTGACGATGCGGAAGTTCTTGTGGCGGTCATTGGTGCTGATGACGAAATGGTCGCGCGCGTGATCCACGTGGTACTCATGGCCGGTCTTGCGGTACGCGACGATAACGGGGGCAGTCAGTGGACTGGCGAGCGGCACGATGCGCGCTTCGCTGGTCACGTGGTCGCCGGCACCAATGATCAGGAACTTCGATGACTGGGTCTCGGACAGGCCGACAAAGAACGAGGCCTCCTCCTCCTCGTAGATGAGCGTGTCTTCGGTCTCGCCAAGCGCGTGCCACACCGCCTTGTCCGGACGCCATTCGTTGTTCACAAGCGTGTAGAAGAAGCCGGACGAGTCGCTGGCCCACACGATCTCGCCGTGCGCCTCGGCGATTTCGTCCGGCAGCAGATCGCCTGTCGCCAGGTTTTTGACGCGGATCGTGAATCGTTCTGCGCCGCTCGTGTCGACAGACCATGCCATGAGTCGGCCGTCGGGGCTCACCGCGAGGTCAGCAACGGAATAGTAGTCCAGGCCCTCCGCTTCTGATGGCTCATGCAGCATGACCGCTTCTTCGGTGTCGTCTGCTGCGTCCGCGGGACGGCGCGTCCAGATTCGATATTCGCTGCCAATGTCGAAACGCCAGCGGTAGATGTAGTTGCCTTCCTGCCAGGGGACGGCCGCGTCGTCTTCTCGAATGCGACCGCGGATCTCCTCAAAGAGATCGCTCGTTAGTTCCTCGGCGGACGCCATAACCGATTCGAAGTAAGCATTCTCTTGTCGCAGGTATGACAGGATTTCTTCATCCTCAACTTTCGGGTAGCCGGGATCCTGCAGCCAGTGCCACGGATCTTCCACTGTGATGCCGTGATGAGCGTACGTATGCGGTTTTCGGGTTGCCGCCGGTGGTTTGTTGTTGTCCATGATTTGTTTCCGGACTCAGTCGCCGAAGAGTGGCGTCAGAATGGTGAAGTAAATGACACAGGCGGCCAATATGAGTTGAACCAGAAATGTAACCCGCAGGAAATACTTCGCGAGCGGCCCCGGCTGAATGTCCGCTGGCAGGCGCTTTTTCTGTAGATAGATCGTGATCGCGCTCTGCATCGGCAACATCATCGCGGCATAGCTCGCGGCAATCGTCACCATCAGCGCCGGCCGTTCGAAGCCCCAGTACATGCCGAGGCCAATGAAGGGCACAACGACACCGTAGCCGCGAATGATCTTCTGGCGCATGTCAACGCGTTCCCGGGCGAGAAACCCCAATTCGATCAGATAGTCGGGGATGTAGCGGGCGCCGGCGGCGACACCGGCAACGGTACTCGAATAAAGAATGCAGAAGGCGCCGATCGCAAACAGCCACAGTGACCAGGGCCCGAGGGTTTGCGTGTACATGTTGCTGAGGGCCGGGATCGTGTCTGCCCCGGTGGGTGATTCGCCCATGGCGTGCAGCACGCCCGCACCCAGGAAATAAAAGGGGATGGTCGCGCAGGTGAGTAGCGCGAGCGTGATCCAGACATCGGTCCGCAACACTTTCAGCCAGCCGTGCGCACGCCGATACCAGGCATCGGAGCCGTCGTAACGACCGATACGAGCGGGGTAGCCCTTCTCGATGCACCAATACGAATAGCCGGAGATCTCGCCGGCATTGACGCCGGTGAACCCGTACGCGGCCAGTGCGAGGATCGCAAAGGTGGTCGAGAACTCGAAAGTGAAGCCAGACAGCACCTGCTGTGGGCGGGTCGCGTATTCCGTGTCTTGCATCAGAATGACCCCGGCGATGGTCATGACCGTAAACGTCACCACAAACAACAACATGATGCGTTCAAGGTGCTTGTAGCTGCCGCTTGACAGAAAGAAGGCTGCGAGGACCGCAAGCACGGCAACGACTGCGATCGTGTTGAGTTCCGGGAACATCAGGGTGACGGCCTGGCCTGCGCCGCCGATCAGGCCTCCAAGCCCTGTCAGGCCCGTTACGAAACCGATCAGACCGAGCCCGATCGGCCACGCGAAGTCGTTGCGGGGACCGGGAATCCGGCCGGGCACACGGTTGATCGCGCGCAGGTAGGTGTCGCCGGAAAGAACGATATAACGAGCCAACTCGGCCTGCAGGATGGACTTGCTCCAGCAGGAGAAGAGGACCCACCACAACATGGCATAGCCGACGGCAGCGCCGAGACTCGCGGTGAGGATGATTTCACCCGAACCGACGATGGTCGCGGAGATGATGACGCTCGGACCCAGGTACTTTAGTGTGCCAAGGATGTTCTGTGGGGCGTCTTGTTCGCCGCCGGCGGGTTGGGTGTATTCGTCGCCAGCGTTGGCGATGGTATCGGTCAGGTCAGGCTGAGTGCTCACGGGTATCTTCTTATTAGTTATTCGTGTTTGATTCGCGGGCGGATAATGCGCGGGCAGTATTTCGGAAGTTGTCTCCGGATGCCAGCCTCGGCAACCGAGGCAACCCATGCGTTCTGTCCCGTTGCAACGGGTCTCGCGCGCTCCACCTCACGTTGATGTTATGACCTCGAACGGAAGCCTGGGGCGTTGTTAGCAATTTGAGGCATCGAATTGTGAAATGTGAGGCATGGGTATGAAGGTTCGACCTGGCCGTGCCCGTGCATCTGCATCCCGACGATCAGGAAAAATCATGATAAGAGACAAGCAACGCGAGGTGAACCCGATGGGACTGAAGCAATTCGATGGCAGGTCTTCGGGTGTTTTTGCACGCGCATTCGGTCAACCAGCGCTACCGATGTTGCTGGCGGTGATGCTCGCGTACTCGGCCTTTGCTGCTGCGGACATTGGGCGGGTTGGCAGCGCAGGGCGCGGCGAGCCCTGGTCGAAGCCGGTCGTGGATGTTGCGGCCCGCGGCTATGTCGTCGAAGAGTTTTACCTGACCGGGGAAGCGACCTCATATGGGTTTAGCGAAGGCTACGCGTACAACGCCGATGGCAAATGGCGGACGCGTCCCGTAGCGTCAAAGCCGTTTGTGACCCGATTCCTGGTCGTCAGACCGGGTCATGCGAAGGACTTCAATGGCACCGTCGTGCTGCATTGGCTGAATGTGACGGCGGGTTTTGAACTCGGCCAGATCGATGCCGAGCATCTGCGTGGCTACGCCTGGGTTGGGGTGTCCGCGCAGAAGGTGGGTGTGGACGGCTTCCCTGGCCCGGAGGCTAATGGGCTGAAAAAATGGGACGCGGGGCGCTATGGCCGGCTGCAACATCCCGGCGATGCATGGTCGTACGACATCTTCACGCAGGTGGCGAAGGCGTTGATGCCGAACCGAACGGGCCAGATCGATCCACTGGGCGGTCTGCCGGTTGACCGCGTGATTGCAGCAGGCGCGTCGCAATCGGCATCTCGCATCAGAACCTACATCAATGGCGTGCATCATCACGTCCGCGTCTTTGACGGCTACCTTCCGTACATTGACTTTGGAGGTACGGTCGACTTTGCCCGCGACGGTCTGCCACGATCCGAGCGCGGTCTTCCGGTCCGCACGCGAATTCGCGATGACCTCGGTGTGCCGGTGATCGTCGCCAACTCCGAGACCGAAGCGACCTTCCACCATCCGGTACGCCAGGACGACTCGGCGACCTACCGACTCTATGAGGTGGCGGGCACGTCGCACGTGTCTGTGGCCCGCGGGGCCGAAACAACCTTCGACAACCCCAACTGGCACTCATATCAGCCGGTGTTTTTCGCGTCCTTGCGACACCTGCACCGCTGGCTCGCCGATGGTGTCACGCCACCCAGCGCACCTTTGATCGATGTTGCGCTGGTCGCCGGCGCGCCGACCGTTCAGCGGGACGCTGACGGCAACGCGACCGGAGGGATTCGCTTGCCAGACTTCGCGGTGCCGAGCGCGTCGCATAGTGGTGTCGGCAAGGCCGGAGGCGGCCGCTTCAGTTTTCTGTACGGCGTTGCAGAGGACTTTGGTGATGACGTGTTGAAGGAACTCTATCCAACGTCAAAGACCTTTCTGGCCAGGTGGGATCGCGCCCTTTATCAGTCGTTGGCCGATGGCATGGTGTTGCCGGAGGACGCCCCGGCGCTCCGGGAGAGTGCTGCCGACTGGGCGGCGAGGCTCGATGTCGACAAACCGTGACGGCGGTGTCGGCGAGGCACCCCATGCGCTAACGGACGCCCCGCTCAAAGGCGCGCTGCTGATGATGGCGGCGATGTTCGCCGCCGCGGCCATCGATACGTCGGTGAAAGCCCTCGCCGGGTCTTACAGCACGGGCGAGATCGTGTTGTTGCGGACGCTCTTCGCCATACCGGTAACACTCGGCATTGCGCACACCAATGGGGGCATTCGGGCAGGGTTCAGGGCTCAGCTGCCTGCCTGGCAGCTTTACCGCGGTGCGCTCGGGTGCGGCGCAACCTTTGGCTTCTTTTACGGGCTATCGTTTCTGCCGCTGGTGACCGCTGTTTTGCTGGCATACGTGGCACCGCTGCTGGTCGTCCTTCTGTCCTATCCCTTGCTACGTGAGAAAGTTGGCCTGCGTCGGAGTGTTGGCGTGCTGGTCGGATTCGGCGGCACGATGTGTATCGTGCGACCCGACAGCCTTTCATTGCACCCGGCGGTCCTGGCGGTGCTCTTCTCCAGCCTGTGCTGGGCATTGATGGTGATCAGCAACCGGCAACTTGCGGGGCGCGAGTCGCCAGCAACCCTTGCCATCTACACGTTGCCTTTGAGCGGTGCGTTGGCGGCGGTGCTGACCGTCGGCGACTGGGTGACGCCGCGGCCGAATGATTGGCCGCTTTTTGTGATCGCCGGCGTGGGTGCGGCGAGCATCCATTTTCTGGCCGCGTCGGCGTCGCGCTTTGCGCGTGCGGCGACGTTGGCGCCGTTTGAATACACCAATCTGGTGTGGGTTGCGCTTGCGGCGTGGATGTTCTGGGCGGAGTTGCCTGACCTATGGACGCTGGCGGGCGGCAGCGCGGTTCTGGTCGGTGGGTTTATTGCGGTGCGGGGCCGGTAGTCGGCAAGCCTGAAAGCGGTGTTCGCATCCACGTCGTCAACCCCGGGGCAGGTACGCCAAACCCTCGTGAGGGTTTGCTCGCGGTCCCCTTGCTTGTGCGACCCGGTGAGATCGACAATGTGGCCACCGATCACGGATCAACGCCCATGCCGACAGCAGCGACGTATCGCGACTACGAAAGTGCCTCTGACCGGGTCCGGGGGTTCTATGCGCTCAATCATGCCAATCAGACGCTGGCGTTCGCGCAGGACCGGCGTGAGCAATACGGCCGGCTCGACAAACGCCGGATGGGTGTTTGGGAAGCGTGTGAGTATTTGAACGAGTTGATCGATGATAGCGATCCGGACACGAGCCTGTCGCAAATTGCCCACTGCCTGCAGACCGCAGAAGCGATTCGTGCGGATGGACACCCGGACTGGTTCGTCCTTGCAGGTCTCGTGCACGATCTTGGCAAGATTCTGTGTCTATTTGGCGAGCCGCAATGGGCGGTGACCGGGGATACCTTTCCGCTCGGCTGTCGTTTTCAGGATGCCATTGTTTATCCCGAGTATTTCGCGTCCAACAGCGACGTCGCGGTGGACAGGTATCGGACAGAAAACGGCATCTACGATGCCGGGTGCGGTCTTGCTAATGTCACGCTGTCCTGGGGTCATGACGAATACATGTACCTGGTTGCGAAAGACTATCTGCCGGAACCCGCGCTCTACATGATCCGTTACCACAGCTTCTACCCGGGCCATTCAACGCCTGCGTATGACCATCTGCTGTCATCGCAGGACCGGGAGATGTTCGTGTGGGTGCGAGGCTTCAATCAGTACGATCTTTACACCAAACATGATGACGAACCCGACGCTGCTGCCCTTGAGCCGTACTATCGGGATCTGATTTCGCGCTACTTTCCGGCGGAGCTTCGCTGGTAGCCCGCATTGCTACCCTGAGGACGTGCGCGGCCATTGACTGGGCGCAAGTGGGCGGGTCGGCGGGCAGGCGCGGTGGCCCTTGATTGAGGTGCTATTCTCCGGTGCCTGGTTTGCAAGTATCAAGTATCAAGTATCAAGTATAAGGAGGCGCGGTTTGCCGCAACTCATCGCGACAGACAGGCGTCGCCGAACATTTCTCCAGCGTATGGGAAGGGCGATTGTTGGGCTCAGGGCCCTGACGGGCAGTCTCGCCGGCGTCTCGGCCAGCTTTGCGCCAGCACTTATTGCCCGGGCACCCGAGAAGATGCGTCCACAGACAGGCGACGAATTAGTCCATGCGTATGGTGATCTGCAATACGAGCCCGTGTCGATCACATCCGTGACAGTGGACGGGCCGCCGTTGCTCGCACTGCCGCGAGATCCGACGAGCGGGCTGGTGCGGGATGGATCCAGACTCAATCAGGTTGTTGTGCTGAAGCTGAGTGGCAATGAGGTGTCGAGCAAGACTGCGCGATATGCCGCGGGTGACGTCATTGTCTACTCGGCGGTCTGTACCCACACGGGATGTACGGTCGAAAAGTGGAACCCGGATCAGCACCGACTCATCTGCCCGTGCCACAGTTCGGAGTTTGAACCGCGCGACGCGGCCAAAGTCGTCTCGGGTCCTGCGCCCAAACCGCTCGCGATGTTGCCGGTGGTCGCAAAGAATGACAGGTTGGTCGTGTCTGGAAAGTTCTCGCGTCGCGTCGGCATGCAGCCGCCCCTGTGAGTTCGCAGTGAGGCTTTTGGCGAGGTGTTGCGAGGTCGCCGTCAGGCCCCCTGGTGAATGGGTGAAGAGGTGAAGAGGTGAAGAGGTGAAGAGGTGAAGAGGTGAAGAGGTGAAGAGTAGACGGCGTCGCGAACGGCTCGGTTCGTCCGGGAAAGTCAGAAAAAGAATAACAGGGAGAGGAAAGATGAAGCGTCTGATCACGGCAGGAATGATTGCGGTGAGTCTGCTAGCCGGCAGCGTTGTGATGGCGTCGTCGTCTGATCTATCAACGACAAATGTTGCATACAACAATGTAACAACGGCGCGCTTGCTGTCGCCTGAGCCCGGCAACTGGCTCATGTATCGACGGACCTATGACAGCCACGGCTACAGCCCGCTGAAGCAGATCAATCGACGCAACGTGAGCAAACTGAAGCCGGTGTGGTCGTATTCGACAGGAATGCGTGAAGGCCACCAGGCGCCGCCGGTTGTCAACGACGGCTTCATGTTTGTGACCACGCCGCACAATCATCTGCTTGCGCTCGACGCTGCGACCGGTGATTTGATCTGGCGATACAGTCGAGACCTGCCTGAAGATCAATATCAGATGCATCCCACGAATCGTGGTGTTGCCCTGTATGAAGATAAGGTCTACATGGCGACCGCTGATGCCTACATCGTTGCGCTCAAGGCGACAACTGGCGAGGTGCTGTGGGAGGCAGAGGTGGAGGACTACGCGAAGGGTTACTACATGACACTCGCGCCATTGGTTGCCAATGGCAATGTGATGACGGGTGTGTCGGGGGGTGAGTTCGGCATTCGCGGCTTTGTCGCGGCTTTTGATGCCCAGACTGGCGAGGCCGCGTGGAAGACGTACACGATCCCGGGACCAGGCGAGAAGGGTAATGAGTCGTGGCCGGGTGACACCTGGAAGACCGGCGGTGTGCCGGTGTGGATCACCGGTTCGTTTGACCCGAAGCTGAACCTGACCTATTGGGGCACCGGCAATGGCGGGCCGTGGATGGGCGACAAGCGACCCGGCGATAATCTCTACGCGACCTCTGTGATTGCGCTGGACGCGGATACCGGGGAGTTGAAAGCACATCATCAGTACCACTGGAACGACACCTGGGACTGGGACGAGGTATCTGCACCGCTGCTGATTGACTATGAGCGTGACGGCAAAATGATTTCAGGCTTGGTTCATCCGGGGCGCAACGGTTATCTGTGGTTTCTGGAAAGAAGTGCAGACAAGATCGGGTTCGTTGATGCCGGGCCCTATGTGCGTCAGAACGTGTTTACGAGCCTTGACCCGGTGACCGGCAGGCCGGAGTACGACCCGCGCAGAACCCCGGGCACGCAAAAACAGGCCGACTTCTGTCCGTCGCTGTGGGGCGGCAAGGACTGGCCACCCGCTGCATTCAGCCCGCGAACACGCCTGCTTTACATCCCCGCAAACGACAACATCTGCGGGCGCCTGCAGGGCGAGAAGGTCGTTGAGTACCGTGCCGGTGAAGTGTTCATGGGTACCGACGAAGATGAAAGTTCGCTCGTGCTGCACCCTGACTCGGACAAGACGATTGGTGAACTGCAAGCCTGGAATGTGGACACCGGCAAGCTTGCGTTCAAGACCCAGTTCAAGAGTCACAACTGGGGCCCGATCCTTGCGACCGCTGGTGACGTCGTTTTCATGGGTGGTACCAACGATCGTGTTTTCCGGGCCTTTGACGCCCGCAATGGCAAGATTCTGTGGGAGCAGCCAACGAACTCGGGCGTGATTGGCGTGCCGAGCAGCTACGAAGTTGACGGTGTTCAATACATCGCCGTGCAGTCCGGTTGGGGCGTAGATGCGGAGCGTGAGCAGGACAGCATCAACAAGCTGCGGGGCACCCATCATGTGGTTCCTCAGGGCGGCGTGATCTGGGTGTTTGCCGTTAAGTGAGCGTGATTGCGAGCGGAGGGCGGTCATGAGTGTGCGTGGAGGCTGTTTGTGCCAGGCGGTGCGCTGGCGGGTGGACGAGGTATCGCCGCTCGCACACTGTCACTGTTCAGTGTGCCGCAAGGCCCATGGCACCGCGTTTGCGACGTTCATGGCGGCGCCATTGGTTGAGTTTGAAGCAGGTGAGTCGGCACTGACGATCTTTGAAAGTTCGCCTGGCTTCAAGCGTGCTTTCTGTTCGCACTGCGGCTCAATGGTGCCGGGCGTTGCGCCGGACGGTCACTGCTTCGTCCCTGCGGGTGGCTTTATTGATGATCCGGGTGTGACGGCGAAGATTCATCTGTTTGTACCCTCCAAAGCGCCCTGGCACGAGATTACAGACGGACTGCGCCAGTTCGACGCGTTCCCAGACCGGGACGGCCCGGCGTCGCTCAGGGACCGTGTTCCAAGAGGCCCGCGCAATGTTGAAGCGCGGGGTGCGGACGAAGCGCTGAGGGGTAGCTGCAATTGTGGAGCGGTTGTGTTCGAGGTTGATCCGCCAACGTTCACCAGAGCCCACAACTGCCATTGCACCCGCTGCCGGCGTGCCCATGCTGCCGCGTATGCCAGCAACGGTGTGGTGCCAAACTCTGCGCTCCGATACCTGCGTGGCAGCGACCATCTTGCACGGTATGCGCTTGAGGGTGCAGACCGCTTTGCCCAGGTGTTCTGCAAGACCTGTGGGTCAGCGATGCCAAGGCGCGTGGCATTCCGCAACGTTGCGGTCATCCCGCTTGGCAGCCTGGATGGCAGCCCACACGTCGAGCTGAGCCGTCACATCTTCGTCGCCAACAAAGCGCCGTGGCACGAAATAACCGACGACCTGCCGACCCACGCCGCGGCCCAGTGATCGCCCTAACCGCGCCTTTGACCCGTGTTTAACCCGTAAACCCCCCGCCAGGCTGATGTCCCGCAGGTCTGCACTACGAACGTGCATTTCGGACCTATCGTGGCAATTTCGGTGTCACTTTCGCAATTCTTCATAGCGCCTGGTGTTCACACACGAAATTCTTCTCACGACCCCTCAGCGAGGTCGCACGTGGGGCAGACGGATGTCTGCAATGGCGGTTTTGCGAGGGATCGGCAATTTCTTGCGCGGCCGAGAGATTGCTTACCGCGGGGCGCGCGTATGTCTTACGCCTCCTTACTTCCTTAAATCCAGGCGTGCCCACCCGAGACTTCACACACTTGTCCTTGAAGCACGTTCGCATGGCTGACGGGATCGGTCGTGCGTTCGTGCGGCTTCGCCCCCAGGTAGTCGTCTCGCTCGGATACCATCGATTCGTTGATCAGCACGGCGACCGCTTCGGCTGGCACGTCGAAGCCGTTTCCTTCAGTAGTGCCACTGCGCCTTCAATCGATCTATGGTCGCTGCTTGGCCCATTCTTGTTGCGCCTGTTGATTTTCAATTCGCCAAAATCGCTTTCAAAAGGAATACCTGATTGGCTCAGCTTTCACTTCACCGTCATTTCAAGCTACAGAGCAAACGTTCAGATATTGAATGGCTACTGCATGCCTGTCGCATGCCAAACTAGCTCACAGGTGGACCGATG